>Ga0187827_10002617_pt1 | contig 24337 bp, 13 predicted proteins | sample ETNtaG_39_FD_167969 | JGI IMG/M metagenome (GOLD analysis project Ga0187827, IMG submission 167969) | Marine microbial and viral communities from oxygen minimum zone, Eastern Pacific Ocean - ETNP2014_SV_150_PacBio MetaG (Illumina Assembly) | ecosystem: Environmental > Aquatic > Marine > Hypoxic... | reverse complement strand
CCCTTTTAACAATATGCTAGTGATCTAGAGCCTAGACGGTCCTTAGAGGTCAATGGTATCTCTGGAGTCCACCCCATGCCTAAAACACGCTGTAGAGGGCATCCCGACCGAGTTTTTAGTGTTCAGTCCTACAGTCCTCCAATTCTCAACGATAGTGTTAAATATCCTTTGAATCTATAAGCACAATCACAATGATTTTACATCTATTGAATGGAATATGAGGGATGAAAGATGAAAAGGATAGTCTCGATAGAAATCGTTATGATGATTGGTATGCTGATGATGTCGGTCTTTCTAATAGGATGCATGGATGATTATCATGATGGCGACAGAGAGGGTGATGTAACCATCATGAGCTTTGATGTCGGGGATGGTGCGAACAGGGACGCTTATCGTGGATGCTTCTTCACGATTCGTGCTAAGCAAAACGTCAACATTGATCCTTCGAAATATTTCTTCTATGTGACCGAGCAGGGACATATTCCCAAAGCCCTCGAATTCGGCTTTAGAGACTGCCAAGACCAGGGTGAAGATGATCTGACACCCGTGGGTGGCGACAGAAACAAGTCCTATCGGTACGACGATAAGAATTGGAAGGTCGAGAATATGAATGTCGAGGCTACCGGTCAGATGTGGAGCGACGGCGAGTATATCGGCTTCGATATGCCAAAGAAGGATATGGGAATAGACATTGAGGAAGGAAAGCGCTACGAGGTCATGATAAAGGACCCATCCAATATAGTAGTCTACCAAGGTGCCTTTGTATACACACAATTTATAGGAATCTAAAACTCCGAGTTTCAAATTTGATGATTCTCTATCCTTCGAACTCCTTGATGTCACCACCACCACAATCACAAGAACAGAAGGCATTACTTGTAAAGTCACCACTTGACAAGTTTGGTGAGCCAGTATGGGTCACCTTAACCAGAGCATCAATTCACCCCGTGAGAATCCTTTTTTGTTACATATTTGATAGCCAACAATTTCCCAAAAACAATGGGGTGTGAATCTGTCGTCAAGTCGCCCACCATCCTTATGAATTCCCAGACGCCTGGCATAAGAAGAACCCACAAATCAAATGCAGGCATAAAATAATTAAGTGTCCTCATGAATATGCTTGGCGGTGTGGCTATGACAATATACGAGTTCGAAGGGAAGCTCCCCGTTATTGGTGAGGGAGCGTATGTATTTCCAAGTGCCGACGTGATCGGAGATGTCACCATAGGCAAACACTGCTATATAGGACCAGGAGCCCGCTTAAGAGGAGATTATGGTACCATTATAATCGGCAGCGGGACAAGCATTGAAGATAATTGCGTTGTCCACGCCCGGCCGGGGGAGATCTGTACCATTGGGAACCGGGTCACCATCGGCCACGGTAGCGTTATTCATAATTGCGTGATAAATGATTCCGCAATAATAGGGATGGGTTCGGTGATAAGCGACTACGCCGAGGTGGGGATATGGGCAGTAATAGCCGAGGGGGCGGTGGTAACGAACAAAACCAGGATTCCGAACAGAAGTATCGCAGCAGGCATCCCGGCAAAAGTTATCGGCAATATAGGCGAGGAATATATAAAAACATGGACCGAGTTCAAGGAAATCTACGAGGAATTGGCCACCACAAGATACCCGTCAGGCCTAAAGAGGATGGCACAATAATAATTGCACAGCAAACATTATAAATGAATATTCCGTTCGTTATATCGGGATTTTACATCCGACTCTCCTTTTCTCAGAAAAGCGATATTTAATATTAATTCTGGTGTTGACATGTCCCAGGGACGAGCTATTGCAGAAACGTTGAAAGGTGCTTCCAGCACTGGCAAGATAAAGAAAATGGAATCGATTCGATCAAACTGCAGGAGAAGCCCCGCACAGATTTCTTCCATTGCACGATATATAATTCCGCTACTACGGGACAGCGACGCGGAAGTGCGGTTGAATGCTTCGAAGTTGGTACTGGAGTTCTCGAAACTCGATCCGAGGGCCATGGCTAGCGAGGCCGGTCGGCTGATAGATACTATCAATAAGGTTTTCACCAAGGGCCAATCTGAAGAAGAAATGAATTGGGAGCCATATGCAAACCTGATGTGGGCCATGGGGAATATCTCGGAGAAATTTCCAGATATAGGGGCAAAGTGCCTGAATCAGATGACCCGCGCTTTGAAATACCCGATATACCACCCGGAACACCCTGTCGACGGGCTTCACCTCCTCTATGCAGCATCTATCAAGGCCATAGGGCAATTGGGGCGGGTGGCTCCTGCATACGTAACGGAGGAGGCAATACCCCTGGTATACAAGGCGCTGGTGGACTCTTTCCGCTTCCAATTCTGGATAAAACCCCTGAAGAAAAAGGACGAGGACATGAAATCCTGCGCCATTCAAACGCTTACAAAAGTTGGCGTGGTATTACCCACTGCTGTGGTTCCTTCGGTCACCACTGCCTTTCTCGACAAAGATAGAGCATTGATCAAGACCGTTAGAAAAATTTTATTCATGCTGACCCAGAATATCAAATTCCTCTTTCCCGCGTTAATGGATGCCCTGGATATAGATAAGAAGCAACTCCGGGAATATATCACGAAGTTCATCGTTGAAGTTGGTAAAAAAGACCCTCATTACATGATCCCACAGCTCACTTACAGGATGGAGGACCCGCGGAAATACATTCGTTTCCACTGCGCAGCCGCCTTGGGCCAATTATTCCCGTCATTTCCCGAATACATACCATCGGTGATCCCGGTACTGATAGACCATCTTGCCAATGATAAGAACCTGGACGTGCGCCAGACCGTATCCGACGCACTCAATGTTATCAGCGAAGTGAACGTGGATATATACAAAGATTACATTAAGAATATTATCGATGCAATGGATGACGAATACCACCATGTAAGGTGGCGCATGTCCCAGATCATAATGAACATCGGGAGACCCGCGCCGCTTTCCGTATATGAGTCAATACCATACCTGATAGCCGGACTCAGCGACAGACACGACCACGTTCAGTGGAAATGCAGGGAGGCTCTCGAAGTTCTCAATGTGGACAAGATAGAATATCAGTTGACTGTCCGCAATATCAATGTGGGACGCAGCCTGATCAAAAAGGCAAAGAAAGTTGCGAACATCGAGCTGCCCGAATGTACTGAAATGCTTGACGAAGCAACCAAACTTGCCAAACAATACAAGTTCAAGGAAGCAATTAAAAAAGCTGGAAAAGCGAAGAAACAAATCGAGAAAAAGGTGCCATACATCGCAGAAGGCGGTATGAAGCCCGGACAGATGCCTCCCGGGTACATGCAAATGCCCGGTTACGGGGCCCCAATGCAGTATCCGCAGACACCTGGTATGGCACCCGGTTATTTCGGACCTCCCCCCGCCCAATTCAATCAGGCCCAGGCATCTCCCGATAAGAAAAAGGAAAATGAAGAAAAATACAGGAAAGCTGTCAAAAGAGCCTTGAAGGACGGAATTATCTCGGAAGATGAGGAAGAGATGCTGTCTGAATTACGAGATATTCTCGACATCTCCACCGAAGATCATGAAAAGATATTCGGGGAGGAAAAAGCACTGATGCCAAAAGTAGAACCGGATGTGAGTTCCAAGGAAGGAGTGGGTAACAGGGAAGCCATGGAGAAAGGCGAGGATATAACAGAAGCCGGTGCGGTGAACTGGTCGGAATACGATACCTGGGGAGGGGATGGTGCCGAGAGAGAAAGTGGTACAGATGACGATTCCAGCCTGGAAGACGGATATACCTACCTCCTTGAGAACGATGATGCAAAGGAGGCATTCACACATCTCTCCGAAGCTCTGGATGCAGGAAAAAAGGGATTGTTCATAACCAGAGACCACCCCAGAAAGGTAACCAGGAAATACAAGCTTGATTCCGCCTCACACATATGGCTGACTAAGATGCCAGGTGAAACGAACCTGAGACCGAACCAGCTGGATGTAATCAGAAAGCAAAGTGAAGCGTTTTTAAATAATTCAAAGGGAGGCGTCCTGGTCATGGATGGTTTGGATTATCTTGTCACGCACAACGATTTCGAGGGGGTCTTCAACCTTGTACAATCATTGAAGGACCTAGCCTCGGTCTCAGAAAGCATCATTATCCTTTCGGTAGGTCAATCGACACTTGAAGAAACCGAAATGAAATCTCTCGAAAGAGAAGTGGATGATGTATTATAATGCTCATTCGAGGGAATTGAACTGGTTGTGGATGGATGTCCGATGTTCTGATCGTCAAAGAGGCCTTGACAGAAGAACTGGGGGCAAGCAAGGTCTGGTTAACACAGCGTACCCTTCTGAAATTAGGTTTATCTCCTGGCGATATTGTATCCATTGAGGGTGACCGGTCATCCTGTGGAATTGTCTTTTCGGATCATCAGAGAGGTGATGATGGCCATATAAGATTGAATCGTGAAACCAGACAGAATTGCGGTGTAAGTATTGGTGGAAAGGTGACTGTGGAAAAGGTAGATGCCCCATTCTGTGTACGCTGTTGGATATCCCCCTGGACTGCAAAGGATAGGGGTGTAACAATACTTTCTCTGGATCTTGGCGGTTTTATCAGAAATAAACTTAACAAGAGACCCCTTAGCCAGGGCGATCTGGTAACCGTTCATGGTATAGCCATAACCGGCGGTGGGCTACAGTTCAAAGTGGAGCGGGTTCAACCGAAGGGGATAGTCAGGATCGAAAGAAAAACGGAGATCGAGCTAGTACTGCCCCGCCAGGGAGATGAAAAGATAAAGATGGAAAAAAAGGTGGGATTCGAGGATATTGGAGGTCTTAAAAGCCAACTGGCAGGTATCAGGGAAATGGTCGAACTGCCGCTGAACCGACCACAGATATTCAGAACAATGGGGATCACGCCGCCCAAAGGGCTTTTGCTTTACGGTCCCCCGGGAACAGGGAAGACTCTGATAACCAAGGCTCTGGCTCAGGAGACCGGGGCAAGCATATTCTCTATTCGCGGCCCCGAGATAATGGACGGACTTTACGGTAAGAGCGAGAAGAACTTGCGAGACGTATTTTTCGAGGCTGCAAAGAGCGCTCCTTCCATAATATTCATAGACGAGATCGATTCCATCGCCCCAAAGAGGGACAGTTCTTCAGGGGATGTGGAAAAGAGAATAGTGGCTCAACTTCTCACGTCGATGGACTCACTTCCCGCGGATGGGAATGTTGTGGTCATAGGAACCACGAACCGGCCGGATGCCATTGAGGAGGCCCTGAGAAGACCCGGGAGGTTCGATAGAGAGGTGGAGCTGCCGGCCCCCGACGAAAGGGGACGGAGTGAGATATTGGCCATTCATACCCGGGGAATGCCCTTGGACGAAACAGTGAATCTCGATTCCATAGTAAACATGACCGTTGGATACGTCGGTGCCGACATCCAGGCACTTTGTCGAGAAGCGGCCCTTTCGGCAATCAAGAGGCTTATAGAGGGAAAGGGTGAGGTCGGAGATGTTCCCATCGAAGGTCTTCTCAAGCTCAAGGTAGAGATGCAGGATTTCCTCAGCGCACAAAAGAGAGTAATGCCCAGTGCCCTTAGGGAGATCACGGTCAGAATACCGAAATGCAGTTACGAGGACATTGGCGGGCTTGAAAACGTCAAGCGCGATCTATCGGAATGCGTGGAAAAACCTTTCAGTCACCGGGCCGATTTCAAAAGATTGGGGATTCGAACCCCCAACGGCGTTCTTCTCTACGGTCCGCCCGGAACAGGTAAGACCCTTCTCGCAAGAGCCGTGGCGAACCAGACGGGTTCGGCCTTCATTCCAGTGAAAGGACCCGAGATACTTTCGCGGTACGTGGGTGAGGCTGAAAAGAGGCTGCGGGAGATATTCAAAAGGGGGAGACAGGTATCACCTTGTATTATATTTTTCGACGAGGTGGATTCGGTAACAAGGTCACGGAACACCGGTCAAGGCAGCCCGCAAGGTCTAGAGAATCTTACTAATCAGCTTCTGACCCTTATTGACGGTATCGAGCAGTACGAAGATGTCATTGTGATAGGCGCCACCAACAGACCGGAGATCATGGATGAGGCCTTTATGAGAAAGGGGCGTTTCGACCGTCTGATATACGTCCCCCCTCCCGATAAGGATGAAAGGTTTTCGATACTCCGGATACATACCAGGAAAATTCCATTGGCATCCGATGTCGATCTTAAGTATCTTTCTGAGAACACGAAGAACTTTTCGGGAGCGGACATTGAAGGGCTCTGCCAGGAAGCGGCCATAGAGGCGTTTCGGGAGGACCCGGAGGCAAGGTTTGTGGGGGCAAATCATTTCGAAAATGCCTTACTTAGGCTCAAGCCTTCAATCAGTAAAGAAACAATTAAATATTATAATACTATTAATAAAAGGCTTAGTGGCAGGGTAACTTCCGGGGATGTTGATGTGCACCCCTACGGTTACGGTTAGAATAATTATTCACATTAATGCAGATATATAGGGTGGTCAAAACATGATAGAAGAGAAAAATAAATTCGTAACGGATCTCAGGGGAAAGACCATAATGAGTGCAACGGGAGATATTCTGGGAATAATCGACAATTTCGTTGTTGATACGGGAAACGGCGCTGTGAAACACGTGCTCGTTGCTCCCACCGAACACCTGGACCTAAATAAATACAAGGTCGACAACATGGAGAGACTGGTCCTTCCTTTCAACAAGATCAATGCCGTGAAAGACGTAGTGGTAATGGCTCCCTTGTGAATTGAGATTGGCCTCCTACGAGGGTGATATTATTTCTTCCTCCTTTCCTTTCGAGGTAACTCCATTATCAGGGCGATTCGATCTCAAGATAATACCTTCCCTGAGCATCCTCGCGGGACGACTGGTGGTGACCCGTGAGGGGAGCTATCATATTCTAAAAAAAAATAATCAAGAGATAAGCATAGCGGAGCTAATAGATCGAATGGAGAAATCATACGACTGCGTTCACATGGTGGACCTCGACAGCATCACCAGAGGGAAGACACAATTGGGCTGCGCGAGGGATGTTTCCGAGAAAATGGAAGTGTGGTATGACGGCGGTTTCTTTTCCAGCGAGGAGATCTACGACCCCATAATGATGGGAGTTAGAAATATCGTTCTGGGAACCAAGAGCATTACCGATATGAACACTCTTCTGGACTGTTTCGAGCTTACCCCTAACGTGGTGTTCGAACTGGATTATCACGACGGTATAATGTCGCCTTCTAAAGAAATTTCCACCGTGGGTGTGAGCGAACTGGTAAACAAGGTGCGAGCCATCGGAATCAAGGAGATGATAGTGGCCGATTTCGGGCGCATGGAAGACGAGGGCGAAATAAATATCCCATTGATTAAACGCATCATAGCCGAGGGATTCAAGACTTACGCAGCTGGAAATGTAACCCCCGAGGATCTGCCGGCACTCCAGAAGATCGGCGCTGCGGGAGCAATATTGAAACTGGAATCCATACTCAGTTAAGTATTTTTATTATGAGAAAAGATTTTTTCCCATCCGGAGAACGATCATGGACCCGTTGAAACAGACCATTGCATTTCTCTATCACAAAAAGGGCGTCCGCCCCCTGAAAAGGATGGAGATGGAGATCACGCTGTCAATGGACCTCCGGTGGTTCACGCTGGCGCAATCCAAGTTAGTGGTGGAACGCGCGGTCCTCAGCGGGTACGTCGCGGAAAAGGAGGGGCTATTCCTGCCAACGTTCTCAATGGACAATGTCGAGATCCCACCGCTATTCAGACCGAGCTTCGAAGAGGTTGACCAGGTGGTTGTAATGGAAACAACCCCTGATGAAGTTAAAGCGGAGATCGGAGATCCGCCCACGAAAATCCTGGAAAAACCGAGAGAAAAACCATCGAAGAAGTCACTCTTCGATAGAATATTGGATCATGTTATGAAAGCAGGCGGTTACGAGAAACGCCAGGTCATCCGGCGGATGAACGAGCTGAAGGAACTTGACGTGATCCCGGAGATACGACTGCTGATCCTGGCAAGGGGTGAGGGGATCGACGTAAGTGAATTTCTTAACGAAACGGATGAGCGGATCCGGGGTTATCTGTAACTGAAAATGAAATATCGGGGCCACATCTTGGTTTTGTTTACTTTTTCATCGTATACCAGAACCTTCTCTTCTTTTTCATCTTCGATCTAATGACACCTAGGGTAGCAAGGTTTTTCAAATGATATATTACTGCCTGGCGGGTTTTCCCTAATTCCTCTGCTATCTCTCTTGTGGAACTAAAGGTCCTCCGTGAAATAACTTCCACAACTTCACTCTGTCTGGCGCTTAGCGGCTCACAGCTAATTGTCATTCCAAAAGGATAGAACCGTTTCAAGTATTTTCCGCAATGAGATTGTATCAGTCTTTTTCTTTCAAGCTCCCGGACATGATGGGTAATTACCCCTGCGGCCAGCCCTGTTTCCCTTCTTATTTTGGAATAATGCACACCGGGGTTCTCCAGTATACAATTGAATATTGCCCTTCTGTTGCTGTTGAAATGAATCCTTGGAAAACCCGAGACCGATTTGGTTCTCTCCTGAATTACATTTTTCCGCGAAATCTGTTTCATATTTAATACTCCCCTGTGCAAGGCATTCCCCCCAGGACATTGAGGAAAATGTCCTGCTGATATCCTGTACCGGAGTATCAGTATATATGGTTTCTAAAACAACATTCGAAATAACCCTATCCAGTCATGTTCCAGAGTCCGGTTTCACAAGGAAGAAAATACCACCCACCCGTCACTTCCCATTTGGGGAATAAATCTAAAAAAATCAATTTTTATTAAGAAATAGATGGATCAAACCATCGTTTTTTACTTTCGTAACCACCCCTCGGTCCAATAGGGAATTTACATGATATGAAATTGTCGGATATGTGAGATTCGTCTTCTGGATCAACTGCTTGTAGGTTATTCCGGAATTTTTAGATATTACACTGAGCATTTTTTCCTGCGTCGGGGTTAGCGATCGAACATCATTTTTTGGTTCACCAAAATAACACCTCATAAAATACCCGTCGGAAACTGTGTTTATTACCTTCGCATCTTCGAGTTTACGGATATGATGATGCAGCGTGCTGGAATGGATGTTCATCCGTCTTGAAAGCTCACGGAAATACACTCCGGGGTGGTTCTGGACATATGAACAGATATTAACCCTTGTCCGATGTTTAAAGATATTTTTCTGGCTGATCCTGGAATAGGAAATAAAACAGATCAAGAAGAGTATCATTCCCAACCCGATAAAGATGGCTATATCTAGATTTTTCATTCTTCCGTCTTCTTTCAACCACCTTTTTGGGTCACGGGGATAGGCGTCCCATTCGTTTCTGATCCCGTCTCCATCCCAATCCAACGGAGTTGATCTCCGGTCGTTGGGATCGCTGCCGGAGGCGTTCTCGTATGTATCGTTCCATCCGTCGCCATCCGTATCGGTTCCATCCTCTCCCGATACTTCATCGTCCTCCTCTACTATTAACGTCAGATAGTCCATATCGATATTTTTTTCCGAATCGCTGACTACGAGCGTAACCAGATATTCGCCAGGAGTCATTAATACGTGAGAAACGTTTCCACCGTACAACACCACGACATTACCATTATCAAAGAAAAGCCAGGTATAATTATCAATACCTACGTTATCCGAGCTTCCGGTTCCATTAAAGCGTATCAATTCCCCCTGCTGGGCAGCCATATCTTCCCCAGCCATTGCGTTGGGTTTTATTATATCCTGAACGTGAAGCACGAAGGAATCTTCCGCCTGGTTATTATTGAAATCAATAAGTTTGAGATCTATCACGTAAATTCCGGGCATGACAAAATAGAAGGAGGTTTCTTCACCGTATAGATTTATTATTTCTCCATCGTAAACGAATGACCATGAAAAGTTCATGATCCCAGTGTTATCGGTACTTGCCGAAGCATTGAATACGACATCCGTGGATTGAGGTACAGCCAGATTGGAACCACCGTCTGCCAAGGGTGGGGTAGTATCCCGAACCGTAACAATGATCTCATCAGTTCCCAAGTATCCAGCTGCGTCGAATACGATCAGTGTTACCGGAAATGAGCCAGCATTTTCAAATCGAAATTCCGCATTCATTCCAAATAAATTTTCGACTTTTTGCTTGTAAAGAAATGTCCACGTGAAATTAACAATTCCCATGTTATCGTAACTGGAACTTCCATCAAAATATACGAGATCGTGCTGAACGATTGTAATATCTTTACCGGCCACTGCCACTGGTTCCAAGGAATCCTTTGAAATTCGGATCCCCCAATCGTAAAGGACGGGGACCTGCTCATTCGTCGACTTGAAATTTGCTCTTAAATATATGGCTTTGTTTCCCAGGGGATCTATGGCGGTGAGATCCAGATAAAGATATCCATCATCGCCCCGACCGATCATCAATATTTCATCGGTCTCCCCGTTATGGACCTGAATGTCTAAAGTCGTAGCTTCTGGAACTGAACGATGAACTTGCAGCGCGGACCATGACATGTTCTCCGGAAGGAAGATCAATTCCGATTGGACGAATCCGATCTCATCGAGACCACTGGGACGTACATCATTGGATATTTTTACGTTATCGACAATAAGGAGTTTTCGGTTTCCGATAAAACTGTCCCGCCATACATTTTCAGCCGTCCATTCCACACCCCATGATCTCAGCAACGGTGTCGCACTCTCGTTGCCAGCCAACAATCCTTGCAGACGGATATTTGTTATCCCCTGATCATTAAGACTTGTGAGGTCGATATCCCTATCAGGTAGATTGTCGAATCCAACCAGTGTTTTATTCGTGTCTGCGTTTATCACTGTGATGTTGAGATACGTATTTAGTGGTTCTGTTTTTTCCAAGGACAGTGAATCCCATTTCATGGATTCAGGAATGTTGAACGGTTTTGAAAAAACTGAACCTTCAATAGAAAATTTTTCCGATAGAATATGTGAGAGAGGTTCAGGGGTGACGTGGTTCCTTATACGAAACCAATCGGTCCATAATCTTCCAAATCCGTTACCAGCATATCCATAAGCTTTATTCTGCACCCATACTTTATAAACTTCTTCCGTAATCCCTGGATCCAGAAAAGCCGTTTGAAAAATGGAATCTTCAAATAAACTGATCTCTTCTTCATTCTTTGCCAATCCAATTATATGATATGGCGTAATGCCTCCATCCCAGGATCCCTGACTCCATATTGTATCCATCTGGGAATCGGATGAGGTGTATTTCAACCACGAATTATCCTTTTTACTCCTTCCGATACACCTGGACCATGTAGAGTTAATCTGGCTCATGGCCATCCCTAAACAACCGGTTATGGTGTTTCCGGCTTCAGTTCCCCCTTTCTCCATCTTTTGCCTTGATTCAACAATCCTGTTATCCAGATTTACGGGATCTTTTTTGAAACAGTTTTCAGCACCCATCCATACATCGTTAACCTCTAGTAACAGACATCCCTCCTCTATCGAATAGGACGCTTTAGCTCCCACCAGTGGTTCGGCCCATTTATTTAGATCAATGCTCGATCCTGAAAAATCGTCGAAGAATAGAAATGTTGAGTCTCCATCACTCTCATTGAGAGCTCCCGAATTCCCATAATACATCAACACAGTTGTACGGCCCAGTGCTTGAATTTCGGTTATGTTTATCCAAATAGTGGAAGAAATCCCGTTGTTGAATTCTTGCATCCAATATGGAAGAGGAACTTCCGTCCCCTCGCTCTCGTTTATGTACGTGAAACGCAGGTCATCGAAATCAGCCTGCATACCTGGAACGAAGGGAACTGATAAATTTATCTGATATCCTGAAAGATATTTACCGGATGGATTTTCAATCTCGATCATCCTTCGGTTCGACCAGCCATTGTAAAACCATGAAGCCACGGAACGATTGCCCCTCAAAATTATACCATTATCATTTTGAGATAAGTTTTTCAACCATTCTGTTCCCGAGGAATTTACAAAATCGTCAAACCATGAACCACCCAAGTCGTCGGTTTCCAGATAGCTTCTAGCAGTATCCTTCGGATTCATTGAGGTAGAACCATCATCCATTGACCCGATAGCAATTTTATTTTTTACAAATGGATCCTTGTTCAATTGGATCCCAGCAAGAGAATTAAGGAGGATGAGGAGTATTATAATGACGATTTTTCGATGCTTCATTCAAAACACCTGGAGATTCACCTTTTCCGATTAATTCCACCACTTATTAATCGTCATATTATTTGAATTATTTGTATCGATGTAAAACTCTTCAGAGCATTTTCTCGCTGATATGGATCATTTATTCTTTGAATTAGATTATAAAAAGTCTTACTTTCACTACGGATTTTGGTATTTTACACCTTGAAGATTATTGTATTTAAGTTTTACTTTCACTCACCCCCCTCCCCCGTAAAGGTATATATAGAGCGAAGTGTATTACTCGTTTCACCCGGCAAAAACCGATTATTTGCATAAGAAAAAAGAAGGCCGGGAAAAAGAAAACTGAGGTTTTGAAATGACTAATGAAAAAAACAGATACGCATCCCACGTGAATGAAATAGAAAGGGTGCTCGATGGAAAAACGGATCGTGAAACGATCCAGGAAAAATTAGTGGAATACACTGAGAAATTCATGATAGATCTTCCCAGTGCAAAGAAAGCGATCGTGAAGAACTTTGGCGGCGACATCTCTAAACTGGGTGCCCCCCGTCTCCTGATGGAACTGACGGACAATGAGCCCTCCGTGGATATCAAGGTGAGAGTGCTCTCCATCAACCCCAAGACCATATCGATGGATGGGGGCGAAAAGACCATATATTACGGACTGATGGGCGATTCTTCCGGAGTGCTTCCCTTCACGTCCTGGCAAGAAGTGGAAATTCAAAAAGGTGATACCGTGCTTATCAGGAACGCCTATGTGCGGGGCGAGTTCGGCGGAAGAGTTCAGGTTAATTTCGGGAATCGCGTGAGCATAGAGAAGGTACCTGCCGATGCAGTGGGAGTCATCCCACAGCAGATGAGCCGGGACATTGACATCCACGAGCTTGAAGATAGAATGAGCAACATTAATGTGAAGGGCAAGATCCTCAGCATCCGTGATCGCACTGTGACAGTGAAGGGTGAAGAAAGGACCGTTCTCGGCGGGGTACTGGGAGATTCCACGGGAACTGTTCAGTTCAGCGCCTGGGATGAGTTCAATTTTGGCTTGGGCGAGCTTGTTGAAATAAACAACGCGTATACAAAGAGCTGGGGGGGCCGACTGCAATTGGCCTTCAATGAGAGGACCGAGATCAAACGATTGAGCGACGAACAAGAACTTGGGATCATACCAAAAGAGTTCAAGGTCAACGATTTCAAGGAAGGCCTGGAATACGTGATAACCAAGGTAAGGATTATCGAGGTGGAGAAAAGAACGGTGAACGCGGCAGGTGGAACCAAGTCCGTTTTCTCCGGATTGTGCGGTGATGAGACTGGAACCTGCTCGTTTTCAGCCTGGGAGGATTTCGATCTCGAACCCAATGACGTCATCCGTATCGAAGGTGCCTACATCCGACAGTGGAGAGGTCCACAGCTCACCTTCGGAGAGAACACGAAAGTGATAAAACTGGAAGGTTCGGAGCTTCCGCCCACCTCCATCATTTCCGAGGAGAAGCTCCGTACTATCGGCAGCCTCATCGCATCGGACGGAGCCATCAACATAAAGGTGGACGGGGCCATACTCGACATCAAGAAAGGGAGCGGTCTAATCTGGCGCTGTCCCATCTGCAGACGGGTGCTTTCCAAGGGAACCTGTGCGATCCACAAAAAGGTGGAGGGCGAGTCCGATCTCAGGATCAAGGCAGTACTGGACGACGGTACCGGGGCGCTGCACCTCATAATAGGTCGAGATCTAACAGAAAAGATACTGAACATTTCTCTTGAGCGAGCAATCAAGATCGTGAAGGATAATATCAACAACCCGGATCTAATAAGCGACGACGTATTCGATCTCCTTGTGGCAAAACCCGTGACTGTGAAAGGGAATGTGACCAATGACGAGTACGGAATAATGATGATCGCCAACAGCTTCGAGTTCTCGAAGATGGACCCGAGGTCGGAAGTGGCGGAATTCCTAGAGGAACTGGGGGTGTAAAAAATGAGCAATCCAAGAGAAATGGCATACCGGATATTTGCAGACGAATTCAACAGATCCGCCGTGAAGGTGGTAGGTGAGGGGGAATACTCTCCCAATTATATAATAAGCCCCCTAGGCGCCAAGATAAACCGCGTCTTCATCGTAGGTGTGTTGACCGATGTTGAGAACCTCGGTTCCCCTGAGGAACCGTTCTTCAGGGCGAAGGTGTCGGATACCACCGGGCACTTTTACCTTTCGGCGGGTCAGTATAATCCCGCCGCTGCCGCAGTATTGGCCGATATCTCTTTCCCTACATACGTGGCAGTAGTGGGGAAGGTCCGGTCGTTCGAGCCCGAGGACGGTGGTTTCTTCGTATCGGTCAATCCAGAGACAATAAAAGAGGTCGCCGAGAACCTTCGCGATTACTGGTGCGTCCGTACCGGGAAATCCACCAAAGAAAGGATCGAGGCATATATCGAAGCGGAGAAAATGACGAAACCGGATGCGGATGAACTAATCAAACTGGGATTCGCTCCCGCTGTGGCGGAGGGGGCCATCCTCGCCATAGAGAACTACGGCAGCGTCGACACCGACATGTACTTCAGGAACATGGTCTCAGCGCTGACAACAGTATTGAGGGAGAAACAGAGCGAGGAGTTCACCCCGGTCCCCTCCCGGGAGGTCAATGGGGAATACAGAACCTCGTTCGAAGGCGATGCGAAGCCGCAAGGGAGTGAGGACTCCCCTGAGTTTTTTGAAGAGGAACTGGACAAGATCGTCCTCGACATCATCGAAGAGGTGGACACTGCCGATGCAGGCGGCGACGGGGCTCTATGGGATGAGATTCTCGGCATTTCCGAAACGAAGAAGATCCCACGGGACAGCCTTGAAGAGACCATGGGACGCCTTCTGAACAAAGGACTTATATACGAACCTGTGATAGGAAGAATGAAAAAGGTATAAGCAATCCCTTTCTCCTTATGTATCCAGGGGCAGTTCCCGCTTCACTGCCCCGATTTTTTTCTTTTTTTTAGAAAGATATGTGAAATTGACCCCAATATTATATAAAGCACCATAACTTCTCCATATTGTTTATTGTGAATGCTTTTTCATCTTTCCGATGTTAATATATGAGGTGAAATTATGAATACTGCTAAAAAGACAAATAAAAAATACTCATTTCTAAGGACCATCTGCCTTGGCCTGATCGCATTAATGTTAATAATGAACTTTCCTGCCATAAGTGGAACGGAGCATGAATCAATTACTCCTCCCGTGAAGAGTAATAGGGCAAACGCAGATCATCTTCTTCTAAGTGAGGTGTGTGTAACCCCCAGCACTGGCGAGTTCATCGAAATATACAATCCCACCGAGGGGGCGATCTCTCTTGATAACTACTTTATCGCGGATATTATAGATTATTATAACATAGTCAATACTAGCACCGGCTTCAATCACACTTATGCCACGGACTTCTTGGTCTCCTTCCCGGTATCCTCCACAATACCGTCGGGTGGTTATCAGGTTATGGCCATGAATTCTACTGATTTCATTGCCGAATACAGCGGGACGGTACCGAATTACTGCATTGAAGGGGTTGAATCCCCCCACATGAACGACACATTTGGTTTCATGGGTGGCTCGGCTGGTTTGACAGATGGTGGCGAGACGGTTGTCCTATTCTACTGGGATGGAACCAGTGACCAGATTAAGGATGTCGACATCGTGTGGTGGGGGAGCAGTGATGCATACAAGATCGATAAAAGTTCAGTAAGTATCGACAGCGAGTACGATGGAGACGGGGCAACGTCGAACTACAACAACGACGCCTCCACCTATCCTCCCATAAAGAACGGGGCTCACAGTAGCGGAAACTCGTTCAACAGGACTGTAAAGGTCGAACCGGAAGAGGTGCAGAACGGTGGGAACGGCAAGACCGGACACGACGAGACAACGGAGAATCTCACTGCAAGCTGGAGTTCCAATACCGAAGCAAATCCCATGACTACAGTCCCGCCGCGCAGCCCGCCCAACATCCGATCCGTCGTGCAAATACCTGATGGAAATCCGACTCCGGGTACCAACGTGATGATAAACGTCACTGTCACAGACGACGGAGAGATAAGTTCGGTAAATATTTCCATCTCGGTGGGGGATGGCACGGCAGAGCTGTACCCTATGAACCACGTAGAGGGAGACGATTATTCGTATACTATTTCATACAACAGCCCACCCATGAATGCAGGCACAATAGTTCAATATAACGTTTCGGCCACCGATGACGAGGGGAACGTGACTTATTCGGATAATTTTACCTACACATACCTGACAGAACCTGTCTTTATTGTCACTGAGGTGATGTTCGATGGCTTGAGCGGGGAAGACGACTGGGTGGAGATATTCTGCGTCGACGATGGCAATTCTTCGTCAGGGATCTCCCTTGATGGGTGGGGGATGGACGACATGGATAGCGATTACGACAAGACCTTCGGTGATGTGATCGTCCGGACCGGAGAGATAATACTCGTAAGGTACAACGACGATACAAGCGTGGATGATAATAATGATACCGATGGTAATGGGATTATTAACACCTATACCGGCGCATCGAACACGAGGTTAAAAACAGCCGGTGATCAGGTAGTCCTTTTCGACGAATCCGGATACATAGTAGATGCGGTTTGCTGGGCATTCAACGGCACCCTCGATAGCGGCGAGACCAATGATCTGACCACGGTCTTTGACGAGAATCAATGGATATCCCAGCTGAACACGAGCTGCGTGAATTCGGAGGATGTGCCGGAAGGAGGGGCCATATCACGAAGCAAGGGCGAAGCGGACTCGAATTCGAAGAACGACTGGCACGTCCTAGAACCGCCCACACCAGGAAGCTTTGGGAATCTTTCCAACCTGCCGCCGGTAATCTTAAGCGTGCTTCTTGACCCCATGCCCGAGGATGGTACGGTTATGCCCATGGTTAATGTCACCCTCACTGCAAGAATTACCGATGAACTCGGAATCCTGAGTGCCAATATTACATGGACGCTGAACGGCACTCCACAGCAGAACATTCCTCTTATGAACGATGGGATTGTCCCTGACATCAACATCGGCGATGAAAATTGGACTGCCATACTGCCGGGGCAGCCTGCTGGTTCGGTTGTCGTCCTTTCCGTTGAGGCATACGACACAACGCTCGAACGCAGGATTAGCGCTTCTACCACATTGAGGTTCACCGAACCGCCCGAGGTCATTAAAGTTCTTATCATGGAGGTAATGTTCGATGATAAAGATACGGACGACGACTGGGTTGAACTCTATTGTGTCGATGATGGGAATAAAGGAGGGGGAAATTACATCACTGGATGGTCAGTGGACGACATGGACGGCGATACCGACAAAGTATTCGGTAACGTTTCCATTCATACTGGCGATCTCGTTTTGATCCATTACAACGATGACATTACGTCCGATGAGAACAACTCTTCAGACGGGAATGTTGACAGCGTTATCGATCTGTATACCTTTGCGTCTAACACCAGGATGAAAATGGAAGGAGACCAGATAGCTCTATATGATCAGGACCACAATATTGTCGATTCGGTATGCTGGTGGATGCTTAACCGGACAATTTCATCCGGTACCGAACCAGATGATATGGCGGTTCTTTTCGCCGCTGGACAATGGACATCTTCCGAGAACACAAGCTGCGTGAATACGGATGATTTTGAGGAAGGATGGAGCATTTCGAGGATTCGTGCAGAACCCGATACGAACTCAAAGATAGATTGGCAAACGCTTAAAACGCCCACCCCGGGAGAAGGGCCTGCCTCACCTGTGCCATTCAGTTTCAATTTCACTGTTCTGATGACCGGGCCGTCACAGGCCCCGGTTGATGGAAACTTTGTTCTTCAATGGTCCGTCAGTGGAGATACCAGCTTCGTGGAACAGACCAATATCTCGCTTTACTACTACGAAGATGACCTGGATGGAACGGGAATATTTCTAGCCTACCTCAACCCGGCTTCGCAAAGATACGTCTGGAATCTTACGGGGTTGAAGGAAGGGGTCTACTATATTCAGGTATTGATCGACGACGGTATCAAGGCACCCTATACTATTAACACGAGCTATGCCCTAGAAATTCTCGAGCTTATGCCGCCAGAAGTGGAAAGCACCGTTCCTTCGAACCTTGCCGTCGGAGTGAAAATTGACTCTGACATAAAGATGGTTTTCGACATTAAAATGGATATTGGTTCCTTCAAACTTGGAGATACATTCACTATCACCCCTATTGTGGATGGAAACTTCATTGTGGAGGACGAGAAGACGGTGATTTTCGATCCGATGGTATCAATGGCTGCCAACACTTTGTACGAGATTACTTTGGAAGGGGTGATGTCCGCCGACGGTGTCACAATAGAGAACAGCTACTCTTTCACCTTTACTACAGAGATACTTCATCTTTACGAAATCAAGGGTACAGTTGTCCCGAAAGACGTCACAGTTAGCATCGATGGGATTGAGGTAGATGTGACGAACGGGCAATTTTCGACATTGCTACTAAATGGAACTTACCGTATTGTCATATCAGCGGATGGATACGAGGACCATGTAGAATTGATAAGCATTTATGGAGGCGATAAAGATCTTGGCGAGATCAAGATGGAAGAACTTCCCACGGAAATGCATGAAGTTCCACGCCTTGGACCTTTCGTCTACAAGGGTACGACAAAACCTATAGAGGGAGTAAATCTATCACTTGAACTTTATGGAGTGACCTACTATGCCGATACCGATTCGGACGGATACGCAAGGTTCATCCTACCGGTGGAGGAGATCCCTGTGGGAACCACCATAACGGCAAGGAAGGGCGACGAAACAAAAAGCTGGAAATGGGGGGAGGACGACCTCTATAAGGTATTTGTCAAACCCGATGACGGGATTAACGGAAACGGGAATGACACCGACAAGGGATCCGACACCACCCTGTGGACTATCTTGATAATTCTCGTGGTTCTCATAGTCGCCGTAATAATCGTCATCGTGATATACCTGTTACGAACCAAAAAGAAGGATATCGAAACTGGCAGCACACCCAATGAACCTATTATAGAACAGGAGGAGGGAACAGGGGAAACGACGGATGACGGGACTGAAATAGAAGTCCGTCAGGAGACGTTAACGGGTGAGAACACTGATGATATCAAGGGTTCCGATGACCTGGACCAAGGAGAACAATCTACCGACGAAGTGTCGGAAGATAACGTTGAGGTTTCCAGCCCCACAATAGCAGAAACAGCCTCCAATACCCCTGCCACGTTGAATCAGGATGAGAATCAGGTCATAGCTCAGATCACTGATGATGGATCACAAGAACTTGCTCTTGAGAATGTGTTCGAATCCACTCCCATCACGCCGCAAACAATTTCGGACGAGGAACTACTGGATGAGGGATCTTAATATAACACTGCCATCTTGTATAATAACCTTAAGTCGAATATTAATAAGTATGTTATCTGCCACTACGACCTACAACATCATTTTATCAAGTCGTGAGGTGATACGATATGAAATACCATATTAAGGGGTTGAAAACTTTTTTTATAATATGTACTGCACTCATTTTGTGCATTACCGTTCCGTTCTTTGAAAATGGAAAAGGAGATACATCTTCTGAGGTCTCGAATCGCGCAGCGCCCGATCATCTTCTACTCACGGAAATATGTGTTACGCCCACTGCAGGAGAGTTCATCGAGATATTCAATCCAACAGGCGCTCCAGTCCCCCTTGATGATTATTATATAACTGACATCACCGACTACTACAACATAGTAAATTCGGCGCCTGGTTATGAAAACCAATATAGTACGGATTTCGTGGCCTCATTCCCACCCGGCTCCACCATCGATCCCGGTGAATACCAGGTAATGGCAGTTTACTCCGGCAACTTCATGACCGAATACGGGATAGTTCCGAACTACTGCCTCCAGGGAAACGATTGTCCCCGGATGATCGGCACGCTGGGATTTATAGGAAACTCCATGAACGGGATGCTGACCAACAGCCACGAGTCCGCTGTTCTATTCCAATGGGATGGGATTAGCGACCAGGTTTCGGACGTGGATATGGTCTGGTGGGGTGATGATGATGATTATCGGGTCGACAAGACCGGGGTAAGTATCGACAGCGAATTCGACGGCGATGGAACCAAAGGAAATTACAAGACCGATGCATCCACATATCCCCTGATCCGGAACGTACAGCATAATGCGGGAGATTCATTCAAGAGAAGCAATATAAGCGGAGAACCGGGGGAAATTTCCAGCGGCGGCAACGGAATAACCGGGCATGATGAGACCACTGAAAACCTCACTGCAAGCTGGAATTTCTCTACCCCAGCCAGTCCAACCATTACAAAACCGCTATCGGCAGCGCCAATAATCCGCTTCATTGAACAGGAACCCAAGGGGAATCCTATTCCCGGAACGGATGTTACCATCACCGCAAACGTGACCGATGAAAGTAATTTGGATTACATAAATATCACGATCTCCGTGGATAACGGACCCTTCGTAACCCATTCAATGACCCCGGCAGGGGGCAATGATTACTCATATATTCTTTCTTACAGCAGTCCGCCTATGGCTAACGGCGTTGGTGTGAAATACAACATTTCCGCTACCGACGAAGATGGGAACGTGAGCCGGTCGGATGATTTTTTATATTTCTACCTCCCTGACAATCCTCTGAAAATTAACATTACCGAGGTGATGTTCAACCATACTACGAGTGAAAATAACTGGATCGAACTTTACTGTCATGATGACGGCAACCCGGGAATTGGAAATTCCTTACTCGGCTGGAGCTTGAACGATCTCGACGGTACCAACGATAAAGATTTTTCTAACATCATCATTCAAACAGGGGAACTGTTGCTGCTGCATTACAATGTTACAGATGTCCCCGATGAGATGGATTCGACGGATGGCAACGCTGATGGTATAATTGATACATACTGCACAGGCTTGAATAAACGGTTGGATCCGGTGGGTGATCAGGCGGTTCTGTTCGATGGGGAGAGTCACATCTTTGACGCTGTATGTTGGTCATATAATGACATCATCCCGAGTGCCTACGAACAGAGCGACCTTAACTATACTGCGTCGTTCGGGCAATGGTTCTCAAATGGTACCGGGGACTGCATAGACGCCGAAAATGTACTGGAAGGATACAGCATAACCCGAAACAAGGGTGAGGCAGACACGAACTCGAAGGCGGATTGGTACCCATTGGATACCCCCGGTCCAGGAATATTCTACGGATTCTCCGATTCCTTCCCTGTTATATCGGACATTCGTACGGACCCGCAACCGGAGGGGGGCATACTACCCTCCATGTATGATGCAAATATTACCGCGAGGATCACCGACGACAAAGGCGTCCTCAGTGCAAACATCACTTGGACCCTGGATGGTGTACCCCAGTCGAAATTGGTACTCAAGGACGATGGAATATCTCCCGATGAAATTGCCGACGACCATAACTGGACCGGCCGTATACCGGGTCAAGCAAACGATTCCGAAGTGGTCTTTTCGGTGGAAGCTCTAGATACGATTTTACAGAGAAGGGTGTCAGGCTCATACAGCATTGCCTATCGGTCCCCTTCAAGCGTACCGGAATTCCTTATAACCGAAGCAATGATCAAGCCCGCTCACGACGAATGCTGGGTGGAGATACACTGTCTGGATGATATGAACGATGGAAACGGATACAATCTGACAGGCTGGAAACTGGATGACATGGACGGAGATACTGACCATTTATTCAACGGGACGTTGGTCCAAAGCGGAGAATATATTATCGTACATTACGGCAATGGCATGAAGCAGAGCGAAAACACTTCATCCGAGGGAAACGGCGACGGAATCATCGACTTGTATACGGCCACAGGAAGCGGGATATTCGGTCTCGATGCAGACCAGATGGTACTGTTCAACCAAGATGGAGAAGCGGTGGACGGTGTGGCATGGCGTGGCGGGGGCCAGGACCAAAATGACATGGATGATCTTTTCTCCTGGGGTATGTGGGACTCGAAGGATGGTGAATCCCCCGTGGACGTTTCCGGTATTATCGCGGATTTTTCCCTCACAAGAAAATTTCAACAAGCCACAAATAATTATTATGAGACGAACAGTGCAAACGATTGGTGTTTGGCTTCATCCCCCACACCCGGGAAAGGTGGCCATACACAAGCTCCCCAATTCGCATTCGACGTTCTAGGAGAATATACAATGGAGGCGGAAAAGGAATTTACCATCAACTGGACCTTGACGAGATATACCAATCTGGTTAATCTAAGCCTCTACTATTACACGGACGAGGTTCACCCCGTAACCATTTTAATCGATTACCCCGACTTTATGACCCAATATTATGTATGGGATACTTCGGAATTGGACATGGGGGGATATTATCTTCAAGTACGGATCGACGACACAATTAACACGCTATTCACCGTGAACTCCAGCCATCCCCTGGAAATCATTCAAATCATCTCACCTCCGCCCCTTGTCATTGACACTTTTCCGGCGGATGGTGCCATTAATGTAGATGTATCACTGGAGATCAGCATAAGCTTCAATAAGAAAATGGAAATCGGTTCTTTTTCAGCAGGTGTTACTTTCATCATCAGGCCGATAATAGAGGGTAATATCAGTCTTTATGATTCAAATACCGTGAAATTCACTCCGCGGGAACCCTTGGAATACAATACTTCTTACCGGATAATACTGAAAGATGTACGGAATATAGACAGCCTTGAACTGGCCGACCCCTACGAGTTTTCGTTTAGAACCCAGGACCTGCGGGAATATGAAGTAAATGGAAAAGTTTTTCCAAAAAATGCGATGGTGGAAATCAATGGAAATAATATCGAAGTTGACAGTAATGGATATTTCCAAAGAACTTTAGCAAACGGGACGTACACATTGAAAGCTGTTCTCAACGGATACTATACGTATGTTTCGAATATTACCATTGATGGAACAGACATGGATCTGGGGGAGATAATACTGGAACATACCAGCGAGGATGACGATACCGAGAAGCCCGACGATGACGACTCTGGAAACCTGACGGAAGAGATTCCCGAGGAGTCGAGCATGAATAGCACTCTGATCATAGTGACAATCGTGTTGATCGTGTTGATATTTGGTGTCGTTATAGCAATAATCCTTTACGTCAAGAAAACTAGGGACGAGGACGATATCACTCCAAAAACGGTGGAATACACGCAGGGAGACGAGACCGGGGGAAAGTCCACGGGATCTGAAGCTTATGAGAATCCAGGGGAGGAAGGATCGTCGGATATATTAATAGACGAAAATATCCATCATGATGAAACTCTGCCGGGCGAATTGGAAGAATTGACACAAATAGAGTCCTCGTCAATTGAAAACAATGACAACTGAAATCAAAGGATTCAACAAGGGAACGGAAGTCATTTTCTCGATGAGCGGGATACTCTGCATACAGTACGGCCGGCCTATCGATGTTGGTTAAAAACTCGATTTAGGACGATAAATGAAAATAAACGAAATAATTATAATAAAATATTAGAGAAATTATATATAGAATATACCGTTTCATTCGGTTCAGTTCGGGAAATTACCCTATAAAAAAGGGGGGAAAATATGGCAAAAATAAATCTTGACGAAGGAACTATACAAGTCACAGGTGAATGGTTAACTAGGGACGAGATCGTTGCTAGAATCCAGGAGATGATGTCGACCGGAAATATGAGAATCGGTACTCTCGCGAGTTCTCTCGAATGGCTTGAGACCGAGCTTGAGGGGTCCGAGGAGATACATGTTGTCATTCCAAGACCAACCGTTCTTGGGATCGATAAAGTAATACAGAACCAAAAGATCTCCATTGGTGATGTGGTGCGGAGTGCATTAACCGCCTATCTCAGAAGCAGGTCTGGTGGTCAAGTAGTAGCTGAGGATACAGTAGAGGAAAAAGAGGAAGAAGTGGAAGAAGAGGAGGAGGAGGAAGAGGAAGAAGAAGAGGAAGAGGAAGAAGAAGAGGAAGAAGAAGAGGAGGAAGAAGAAGAGGAAGAATGGGGTAAACCGAAGAAGAAAATAACCCGGATCAAGTGTCCTAAATGTGGAGATCCCATCACGGTAACCTCCGACAAGAGACCTCTTGAG
>Ga0187827_10002613_pt1 | contig 24363 bp, 17 predicted proteins | sample ETNtaG_39_FD_167969 | JGI IMG/M metagenome (GOLD analysis project Ga0187827, IMG submission 167969) | Marine microbial and viral communities from oxygen minimum zone, Eastern Pacific Ocean - ETNP2014_SV_150_PacBio MetaG (Illumina Assembly) | ecosystem: Environmental > Aquatic > Marine > Hypoxic... | reverse complement strand
CGAACTGGAAAATACCGAATCTCCTGGAGGAATCGGGGGGCGTCATCATAGCGGACGAGCTGTGTTCCAGCACGCGGCTTCTCGTGAATCCCCTCGTCATCGACGAAGCTTCGAAATCCGGCATGCTCAGGGCCATTGCGGAAAGATATCTGTATCCGTGCTCCTGTCCGTGTTTTACTCCCAACGACGAACGAATAATCCGTCTCAACAATATGATAGACGATTACAAAGTGGACGGAGTGCTTTTCCATGTACTCAGGGGCTGCCACCTTAACAATCTCGAAGCGTCGAGGATAGATCGGTTTCTGAGAAGCAAAAGTGTTTCGATGTTGAAAATAGAAACGGAGTACGATGAGGGGGACATCGAGCAGCTCCGCACCAGGGTGGAGGCGTTTCTCGAGATGATCCGATCCAGAAAGGAGTTCGAGAGGACCGGCAAGGAAGAAGTGGAGACGATAAAGGGCTTCGAAGACGAGAGACTGGAGGAAATGAAGGAACTTGCAGAGGAAAAAAGACTTTTTGTGACCACAAAGCAGAAATCATCGAACCGGGCCGAAGACGGTTACGTGGTAGGTATCGACGTTGGGGCACTCTATACGAAGATTATCCTGGTGCGTAACGGAAAAATTCTGGATACAATGATGGAGGCCACCACCATGGAACCCAATGCACTTGCATGGAAGATGTACCGCAAGATGCTGAGAAAGAACAGGATAAAGAAAGGAGTAATAAAGGGTATCGTCGCCACCGGACAGGGCAAGGGTTCGATAAGATTCGCGTCAATGGAGACCACGGAGATATCGGCCTTCGCGAGAGGCGCCAAGGAGCTGCTGCCGTCTGTGAGAATGGTCATCGACGTGGGAGGCCAAGGCATTCGGATAACGGAGCTGGATCCGGCAGGGGTTGTTTCGTCGTTCAAGACCAATGACAAGTGTTCTTCGGGTACCGGGACTTTTCTCGACACCATGGCGGCTTCTCTGGGAGTGGACGCCGACGCAATGGGCCCTCTCGGATGCAGTTCGAACTGTCCTTCCTGTGTCGTTGCAACCTGCACTGTCTTTGCGGAATCCGAGATGGTTTCCCTGGTGGCGAAGAAGGTACCGAAAGAGGATATAATAGGCGGGTTGAACCAGATGGTCGCCAAAAAGGTATCCGCGGTGGCGAAATCGGTTGGTATAAAGGGCGACGTACTCCTTGCCGGGGGAGTTGCACGGAACGAGCAGGTAGAAAAAGAGCTTCGAAGCCGCTTTAAGCACGAGGTATTCATTCCAGAGAATCCCCAGTACGTGGGGGCTTATGGTGCGGCATTGTCATATACCGCAAAGGGGGGTGATGTGTAATGGCGCAAATCATAACCGCGGGTGTCGACCTGGGCTCCACATACGCCAAGGTAGTGGTGATGAAGGGAACTGAAGTGGTGGGATACGCAATATCTCCCACGGGCGCGGACCATGACGAGACGGCAAAGAAGACATTGAAGAGGGCCTGCCGCATCGGCAAGGTAAACCCGGAACGGATCGAGTATATGGTATCAACGGGATACGGCCGGAGAGTGGTTAGCTTTTCCGATGAATCGATCTCAGAGATAAGCGCCAACGCCACCGGTGTGGAGCATATTGCCCGGACACAGAACATACGGACGATCATAGACATCGGAGGGCAGGATACGAAGGTGATAGCTCTCGATGACGATCTGAAAATGACGAAATTTGCCATGAACGACAAATGTGCCGCGGGGACGGGGCGGTTCCTGGAGATACTGGCAAGGGTTTTAAAGGTCGATCTCGATGACATGGGCGAGTTGTCGCTAAGCTCGAAGAAGCCGGTGGACATCACCAGCACCTGTCTCGTATTTGCGAAATCGGAGGTTGCCACATTGATCTTCAAGGGCGAAAAGAAGGAGGATATAATTGCGGGGATACACAAGGCAGTTGCGAGGAGGCTGTTGGGTATGGCGAAGAAGGTGGGGATACGGGACAATGTCTTCTTCGACGGCGGTCCGGCAAGGAATATCGGGATGATCGCGGCGCTGGAGGCGGAGCTGGGCCGGAAGATGATAGTACCGCCCATGCCCCAGATCGTGACGGCCACGGGCGCGGCGATAATAGCGAGGAAAAGATTGTTGAAAGGGCAGTAGAGGTGTGGAATTGCCTGGTTTTCTTAAAAAGACTGATAAATTATTTATACCCTAAAGTATATGATTGCCATCATTATGATCTCCATCATAATGAAGAGACCGAGCGAAGTCAATCGCATACGCAGTGGTTGGTACTTGTTGTATGGAAGAAGGAAGACCGGAAAGACATATCTAGTAAGGAATTTTGTACCTCATGACACTTATTTCTTTGTCTCCCGAGACGGGACGATATACAGGGATGATGGAACAACGATCCAGTATGAAACGCTGAAAGAGATCGCAAAGATACACCTCGATGAGAAAAAAACCATCGCTATTGATGAGTTCCAGAGGCTTCCCGATGGATTTCAGGATTACCTTCACTTTCTGGGTGGTGAGGGAAACCTGATATTGATTTCTTCAACCCTGTGGCTGGCCGATAGGCTCGTATCGGGAGCGGGTTCACCTATCCTCGGCCTGGTAACTCCCATAAAAGTAGGTCCCGTGAATCCGATAGATGCCATTGAGGACATAAAAGCATATGTAAAGGACCCTGTGGAGATCATTGAAGCGTCCATATATCTATCGGAGCCGATATTATGCAGATATTATTCAAACGACATGAGAAAGGATTTAAGTAATTTTTTGTATGATAATCGCGGGGTTGTCGAGGGGATAATCCTTGACGCCTTCAGAGAGGAGGAAAGAAGCTATTCACTTATCTATCGAGGTATCCTGAAGGCAGTGGGTTCGGGACGAAACACCAGTACGTTCATATCATCATATCTGTTTTCAAAAAGATTGATAAAGAAGGATTCTCCGGGTATGATCCAAAGGCATCTCGATATCCTGGTCAGGATGGGATTCCTTGACAAGATACCAGTCTTTTCCAGGAGGAAGTTCATCTACCGTCACATATCCCCCCTTGTGGATCTACATTATTATCTCGACGAGAAATATGCGTATACGGAACGTGAAATACCGCTTGCTTTCATAAGGGATGTAGTGGACGAACGAGTTCCCAGACACGTGGAACATTTTCTAACGAAGCTCATTTCGATACGGAAGGGATTATCTTTATTCATTTCCGAAAAACCAGAGATCGATGGATTATTATGCAAATTCAAGCGTCCAGTTATCGGTATTGAAGTGAAATGGGGGAAGACCTCCGCCAATGATATTAGGAAATTTGAAAAGAAATTGGAATTATTGAACGTGGAAAAGGGAATATTCATATCGAAAAAATCATTGAAAAAACCATCAGAGAAAATTGATCTTGTAACACCAAAAGATATAATAATGTAAGGCTCTTCTTCGACAGTGGTCCGGTTAAAAACATCGGGATGATCACAGCACTGGAAGCGGAGCTGGGCTGGAACTTCCGATATAGGTTGTGGTTGATATTTTTTACCCATTGCCAAATAATTTTTACTATAAACCACAAGATTTATTACAGTAGATTTATAATATTATCTATGAAAAACCTCGGGGTCGGGTCGGTCATTGTCTATTTATTAATGGGCAGTGTAATAGTAAAAGTGGCTCCCTCCCCCTCGGCACTATCGAGTTTTATTGTACCGTTATGTGAGGTGATAATATCTCTTGAGATGGATAAGCCCAATCCCGTTCCTCCACTACTCTTGGTTGTGTAGAATGGTTCGAATACCTTTTCATGATATTTCCTTGGTATTCCCTTACCAGTGTCGGTAATTTTCAACTTAACTGTTTCATCGTCATCTGACAATGTGCTGATAGAAATCTTCCCCCCTCTTCCTATCGAATGGTGTGCATTGATGATGATATTCATTATAACCTGCTGTACGCGCTCCGGGTCAGCACGGACTAGATGTATCGGGTGACCGAGATCAAGGTCCAGGGATATCCGGGACAGTTCCAGTTGATGCCTGAGAACTTCGGTGATCTTCAGGACACTCTCGTTCAAATCAATGTTTACCCGATCCAACTTCCTTGTGCGCGAGAAATCCAGCAGGCCGGATACTAATTTGGACACTGCGTCAACATGAGTATTGATCACTTCAATATATTGTTTCGATTTCACCCCGGAAATAATAGAATCCAGCATCTGGGCGTAGAGTGATATAACGGTGAGAGGCGAGTTAATCTCGTGGGCGATCCCTGCCACCAGCTGGCCGATGGATGCCAGTTTTTCTGCCTGTATAACTTCTTTCAGTCTGAATTGGACCTCCTCTTCAAGGTTATTCACATGATCATTCAGTTCTTCCTCCGCTTGCTTGCGCAGTATGACATTTACAAGTTGTACAGCAATTGCATCGATCAAGCTTCTCTCTTCTTTTTGAAATGGTCCTTCATCAATTACGAGTTTCTTCTCAAGATAATAAACTCCCACAGTCCCAAGACACTTCCCGGAAATTATAATGTCGGCAGTCTGCTTCCATTTTGTTTCATTGAAATTGACAGTTGTAAACTGCCGTCCCTCAAAAATGATCCTAGCACAGGTTATTTCAGGATATTGCCAGGACGGTGGGATTAATAATACGGTAGCCCGCAAGATTTCGTCTATCGTTTTTTCAGATTCTGTGAAGAGTTTGGAAATACCGTAAAGACAAGACTGTTCTTTCACACGTTGCCTAAGTTTTTTTAATAGATCTTCTTTTTCAGATTCCACCCGCTTACGCTCGATTGCATAATGCATAATGGTATTCAGCTCAATATCGTCCCATGGTTTCTTGAGATAAAAATGAATTTCAGCGTTGACTATTGCTTCCTTTTCTACATTGGGAGAGGAATGACCGGTGATAAGGATCCGGATCATCTCGGGATACATCTTTCTTATCTCTGTAAGCAGTGTAACCCCATTCATACCCGGCATCTGGTAATCCGATAACACTAGATCGAATTTTTTTCGTTCAAGTTCGGCCAATGCCACATGGCCGTTTTCGACGGCGGTAATATCACACTGAAACTGTTCGGCTCGGTTCAAAGATCTTGAGAGAGCCCTCCTTACCGACCGATCATCGTCGACTATGAGGATATTATAAATATGTTCGGTTCCTTCTCTTAGACCACGTGACATTTTAACACTTCCGTATGAAGATGAACATTACAGGGAGCCGTCCTTTTTAGTTTTCGCACAATGGCTAGCATTAATGGGGGATTGAATATATTTATTGTCGCATTATTTAATATTTTGGATCAAGGCTCTGTGAATTAACCGCGAAATTTCGTCGTTGTCCCACGGTTTTTCTATGTATTCGTGAAGCTCCGCTCTGTTTACCGCTTCCTTTTCCACGTTGATATCTGAAAAGCCCGTAAAAAGAACTCGAACCACTTCCGGGAACTTGTCCTTGATATTTACAAGGAGGTCTATGCCGTTCATTCCAGGCATTTTGAAATCGGATATGACCAGATCGAATTTTTTTCGTTCAAGTTCACACAAAGCAGCTCTCGCATTATCTGCCAGTGAAATCTCACTTTTAAAGAGACTGCTCCGTTTGAACGTCCTCTTGAGAGCCCTGCTCACCGGTCTCTCATCATCCACTATCAATATATTGTAAATTATACCATCATCTGGCCGAACAGTTTCAGAGATTCCCACATTCACCATTTTCATACCTCCACCGGTAATTTTATCGTCATTGTAGTTCCCCTATCGCCCTCGCTTTCGACCATAATTTCTCCCTTATGATCCTGGATTATACGATAACTAATGCTTAGACCCAGCCCGGTTCCGCTTTCTTTCGAAGTATAGAACGGATCGAAGATACTCTTTATCTTTTCGGGTGGTATTCCCATGCCGTTATCCCTTATTTGAATAAAGATATTTTCGTTATCGGACCATGTTTTTATCCACAGGTCGCCCTTATCCATTGATTGGGACGCGTTTATTATCAGATTCATGAAAACCTGATTCAATTGGCCGATATTACAGTCCACCATAGGGAGTTCTCCATATTCTAAATGCACCTCCACCCTGAATTTTAATTGATTGCTTAACAATATAAGAGTATCTCTAATTCCCTCATTGATATTAACATAAGCCCGTCCACTCGTATCCGGTCTTGCAAATCTTTTCAACGCTTTTGTTATCTGTGCAATTCTATCCAATCCTTCGAGATTCGTATCGATAATTTCCTCGAATTCTTCAAAATCTATGTCTATCTTCTTTTCATCGAGTATTTTTTTCAGCTGGGAAAAGTCCTGTTTCAGGTGATTGGAGTTCGATTTCAGATACGCCAGTGGATTATTGACCTCATGGGCAACGCCTGCTACGAGCATACCTAAGCTGGCCATCTTTTCGGACTGTATCAGCTCATTCGTCTGTTTTTTCACTTCATCCTCAAGATGATCCGCATATTCTTTGAGTTTTTCCTCCAAGGCTTTTCGTTTTGTGACATCTTCCTTGATTGCAATGAAATGGGTCATTAGTCCTTTTTCGTTGATTATAGGTGATATGGAAGCAAATTCCCAGTATAGCTCCCCGTTCTTCTTTTTGTTGTGGAATTCACCACTCCATTCTTTTCCGGCAGTTATGGTATCCCAGAGATACTTGTAAAATTCCTCAGTTTGATTACCCGATTTCAAGATTCGAGGATTTTTACCCATCACTTCCTCAGTTTTGTAGCCGGTCAACTGGCAGAATTTCGGATTTACATATTCGATATCGCCTTTCGTGTCCGTGATCACGACAAGAGCCGGGCTCTGCTCCACGGCTTGAGACATTTTTCTAACCTTTTCTTCGGCCTTTTTGCGTTCAGTGATATCCCTTTGAATTGAAACAGAATGAATTATCTCTCCATTAGATCCTCTCACAGCGTTTGCACTGAGTAGAACCGTTCTTTCGGTACCATCTTTCGTGACGATATTTAATTCTTTATTTCTCATTTCGCCCTTTACTTTCCACTCTATGAAAAGATTTTTGGCAATTTCCCGTGAAGAAGGAGCATATATGGTTGTTAGAAACGGTTTTCCCAAGATATCTTCCTTCTTATAACCAAGCATGTTTGTTGCACTTCGATTCACATCCATTATCTTTCCATCAAGTGAAACCATGTAACAGTATTCCGGTACATTTTCGAAAAATTGTTTGAACCTTTCTTCGCTCTTTTGAAGCTCCGCCTCCGCACTCATACGCTCGGTGATATCTTCAAAAACGGTATAGACCTGGAAGGGTTTATCCTCACCGGGTTTGGTATGCGGGACTGCATTGATATTTATCCATGTATTTTCTCCGAAAATGGGATTGAACACACCCATGATGATATTTCGCACCTTTTGCCCGGTTTTCAGGGCTACCATGGACGGGTGTGTCTCACCTGGGAAGTCCGCGCCATTCACATCTATTGCTTTCCATCGGGGATCGATGGACGTTCGACCCTGCATCTGGTCCAGTGTCAAGCCTAGTATCCGTTCGGCTGAAGGGTTTGCGGATGTGATATACCCTTCCGCATTTTGATATACGACTCCCAGGGACATGGACTCGAAAAGCGTGCGGTGTTTCCTTTCACTTTTTAGCAGCTCTTCCTGCACGATCTTGCCTTCTGTTATGTCGGTATGGACTGAAACCATGACTTCCCCGTAAAAAGGATGATTGAATACCGATACGTTGGCATAGCACCAAAACGGTGTTCCGTCTTTTTTAATGTTATTGACCTCTCCGTGCCATTCGCCCGTCTCTTTTAAAACCTTTGTGATCTCTTTTGCGGTCTCCAACGGGTCCCGCTCTGTTGGGGCATTGACAATAGATGCGTGTTTACCCAGCATCTCCCCCGGATCATAACCGAACATCCTTTCAAATTTGGGATTGGCCCATACGATCTCAATATCCTTCATGTTGATAAGGTAGACCCCTTCGTTCATATTTGACATGATCTCATTGACGAGACGGTGTTCCTCACCTGCTTTTACACGCTTGATGGCAACTCCGATGGATGAACCGATCTCTTCATAGAACTCTATGTCTTTTATGGTGAATCTTCCGATCCTGTGATCGTTCAATTGAAGAAGTCCAATTATCTCGCTGCCTGATCGAAGTGGTATCAATGCAACCGATTCATAACCATCGCTGTTGCACCGATTTCGAGTGCGAGCCAAACGTTCCTCCTCCGTAGTGGTGGTAAGAAGGTAAGAGGTATTGTTGGACCAGAAGCTCCCGCCTTCTGTGAAATATGGTTTCGATGGATCGGTCCTGTGTAGTAAAATATTCCCGCACATGCATTCAAAAAGGGGACTACCGGAGGAATCCCTGATAATTGCACCCTTTGTGTCTCGCTCGCAGAGATTTCGCTCCGCTTCAACAAATTCCTCGGAGAAACCACTTGTACGATAGTACGGAAAATCGTCACCCTCACGGAGTCGGATCCCCACTGCATCTATATCGGTGAAATCCTTTATCTTAAGTAGAATGGTTTTTACCAGATCCATATCTTCTCTCGGACTGTTCAGGACCTTGAGCAATTCGGAAGCGAATTCACGCCTTGTTTCCGCCTTCTTTCTATCCGTGATATCATGGGCCACCCCGAAAATTAATTCCTCATTAAGACGTATACCGTCCAGTAAAGTGGTAATGGTTGTTCCGTCCTTTTGCACATAACTAACTTCACCAAAATTAAATCGATCTGTATTGGTAACCAACTTGTGGAGACGCTCATCAGCCAAATGAGGAGTAATATCTTTTGTCGATAGGGTCTTTAGCTCGGAAATCGTTCTGCCGGTAATACGCTCGGCAGCTTCATTTGCATCGATATATCTCCCTGTTTTGCTATTGGCTAAAAATATACCGTCATTTGACCGCTCGAAGAGGATGCGGTATTTCTCCTCGCTCTTCTTAAGGGTGGTTTCTGTCTTTTTTCTCTCAGTAATATCTCTTTGCACGACAATGATGTAACTAATGTTCTCATTCGTATCCCGAATTACAATTGTTTGGCAATCCACGGTTATGATCCCACCATTTTTACAGACAAGTTCCACTTCTTCCCGACCTTCACCTTTTTCCTTTACTCGGGGAAATGCTTTGCTAAAGATTTTTTTCGAAGCAGGTGAGAAAAAATTAGATAGAGGTTTTCCTATCATTTCCTTTTTTCTATAAGCAAGAGTTTTGATGGTATGAGGGTTTGTTTTTAATATCCTACCGCTGGTATCCAGTATGTGAATGAACTCTTTCACGGTTTTAAATATTCTACGAAAAAGTTCCGGATCCATTTCTCCCATTTTCACGGTCTCCAAATACGTTGAGATATTTTCTCCCTGATTTGAAAGATTGATTTTTTTCTGGAAAGGAAATAAGAGCCCGGAAATTTAAGCGAATTGTTTTCTAATCTATATTTGTAATGTGCGGTATATAGGCAAATTCTCCCGGGCGGACAACTATTGAGATTATATGCCTATCTTCGAATATTTGGATATCCTCGATCCGGACATTCTCCATGCTTTTCACTCCGAATACGAATTTGTTGAATTCATCCGAGGAATTGAATTCCAGCATGATCAATTGCTTGGATATGTGTTTTGCCGGGATCGGTGTGAGGTTCTTCTGGTATTTTTTTAGCAGTTTGAACGCGTCTTTAACTTTTGAGATGGCTTTAATCGAAGCATTATCTCTTTCATATTTTCTTGCCAATATCTCATAGACGTTCAATTGAAGTTCACGGTCATCCCATGGTTTTTCAAGGTAACTGTGCACCTCCGCCGTGTTGATGGCCTCGATTGCCGAGTTTTTATCCCCGAATGCAGTAATAAGAATCCGAACTGTTTTCGGGTAATTCTTCTTTACGAGAGCAAGAAGCTCGATCCCGTTCATAACCGGCATCTTGTAATCTGCAAGAACCAGATCGAATTTCTTCTTTTCAAGTTCCACTAGCGCTTCCATGCCATCCTTCGCAGAAGTCACATCAGTTGTGAAGAGCAAGGTGGAACTAAGGGTACGTTAAGGGCCCTCAACACCTCCTCCTCATCATCAACGACAAGTATCCGATAGGTCTTTTCATCCGTCTTTCCGTCATCGTTTTCCATTTCACCACCTTAAAGCAATGTGATCTCTAAAGATATTTCCTTCGTTCAAAACTGATTTCATTTTCAATACCGATAATCCTACATATGGCCCCAGAATGGATGTTTTTTTCTATCAATCCAGCCATAATCGGGACTGGTTTCCGTCTTTTATTATCTTCAGGGTCCCGTTTCTCATCAATTGTCGAACATGATAACTGGTTAACTGGCGACTGATCCGAAGAGAGTTAGAGATGTCCTGTTGCAAGATTCCAGGTCTCTCGTTTATGAGCTTGACTATCTTTTCTTGCGTTTTCGATAACCTACGATTTCCTCCCCTTGGTATCATCAGAGTCATTGGATAGTATCGTTTGTATATGCCATCCTTGTTGGCTTTAATCAACTTTTTTTTCTCAAGAATGTGCAGATGGTAATTCAGAACTCCGTTACCGAGCTGGAGCTTGGTTTGGATCGAACGGTAATGCTCCCCCGGATTTGTAGAAATGAAATCATGAATCCTGTCCCGGGTCTCATTGTGAACCAATTTCTCTTCCTTGATGAAATCCCCCATTTGGTGGGTATTGATCTTCACAACGCGGATAATATTATCTATTGAAAAGGGTTTTCTAATGAAGTCCGATGCCCCGTATTTCATAGCTTCTATGGCAATGTCGACGGTGGCATAGGCTGTTATCAATATCACATTAAGATAAGGTTTGAACTTCTTTATTTTCCTTAATAGTTCCAGCCCGTCCATACCCGACATCTTAATGTCTGTAAGGATGAGATTGTATATGTTGTCTCGGACATTCCCTAATGCAACCTCACCGTTTGGTGCCGTATCCACGAAGAAGCCCTCTCTTGATAGAAGTTCCGAAAGCCCTTTTCGAATGAATTTATCGTCGTCGACCACAAGGATTCTTTTCTCTGTTTTCATTATTCATCACAATTGCCTACCAAAATAGCTATTGGTCCTTATTTACTTTTTTACATTTGTATAAATAAATGTAAAATTGTTGTTACAGTTCATGGTCAAAGAAGTTTAGGTATCATGTGTTACATTTCGATTCAGGGCAACAATCGTTGATCCGGATCGTCCACGATGGAGATATGTCATTCGATTCATTATCTGCACTCTGAGAATACGATAAAGCCGGGATTCCACATCATTTCTTCAATTCCTCGAAAGTGGTAACACGTTCTGCGATTGCGTTGTGTTTATGTATGGATTCTTCGCTTATGCTTTTCACCTTGACCTTGGCGCTACCGGGCATATCGGGGTATCTTTCCAGTAGATAGTAGAGAATGTCCCTTACCACATCTTCAACGAATTTGGGATTCTTGTGGGCGTTCAGAACCACTTTCCCTTCATCGGACCGCTTAAGAATCTCAAATGTCGGGGAGCTTTGGCTGCTCTCGATGATATCTACGAGATCATCCGCCTCGACAACTGCTTCAGGTGGAATTTCCAGTTCGATACTGGAGATGTTCCTCTGATTGTGAGTAAGCATGGGCATCTTCGAAATAGTTTCCTTATCATCGGGGTACATGGAAGATACCATTTCTCGGGTTATTTCCATGGCACATGGACAAACTGTCATTCCAACCACTTCCACACCCAGTATCTTTTTAAGAGGGCCGTCCCTGGCCTTCCTAGCCGAGGCCTTGATCTTGTAATTCTCCAGGCTTTTTCTTCCAAGTGGTGACGTTTTTTCAAGAAAATAATCAGAGGACAGGTCTACCTGGGTGAAGCTTGCATACTCGTGGGTTGCAAGCAGTTCCACAACGATCTTCGAAGCCAGTTCCTCAAGGGATTTCACCGGGGTTCTCACGCTCATATCAACTATTTTGTTGATCACCTCGGCATTTCTTGACATGTGGGACCCCTTTTGATATGCAGGCAGGTCAACATAAACGTCGAAGGTTGGTATGAGATTGATCCTCCTGCCGTCCCTCTCCACCACCGTGGGTTTCTTCAATCCGGTGATACCCACCCTTGTTAAAAGAAAATGCCTTTTGGAAACCATGTTCTGAATATCGGGAAAATCATCGTTGTTGATATGCAAACCTCCCTTTGAACGGTGAATATTAATCAATGATTTATAATTACTTGATCTTTTTCCATTTCTCCATTTTGGGTGTTTTTCGCACATCTGATTTAGGAGAGGTCAACTTATCTCTTAACAGCCATTTCCAGAAGAACACCATCAGCGGTCCTGATCTTCATTTCATTGAATATCTTGCATGCGTATCTCATCTTCTTTGTTAGCCCCTTCCCATCAAACTTATTTAGTTGAAATCTGAATATCTTTCCGCCAACCGGTATATGGAGGTCCCCATAATGGTTGATGAACTGTTTTATTAACGTGCTCATACCCACTTTGCCTTCGAAGAATGTATTTTTTGTATACAGTAGCGAGTTTTCTAAGAGTATCTTGAAATTTGCCATTATATGATCCATCTCAGTATCGATCTCATAAAACGGTGTATTTTCTAGTTCTTTCTTCCACCGAGCCACTTCTGTTTTATTCCGTTCTATTGATTTCAAAATCTGTTTCTTCCGTTTACTGAGTATCCTCTCCTTTTCCTTTAGTACTCTGATTTTCTCCTGGTACAATCCTTCCAACTGCCCCGTATTTCTGACCTTCTTTTCCCACAATTTCCTTTGCTTGTTTTCATCTCCTTTGTGATATTCCAGCCGTTCATTGATCCTTTCTATCTGGTTCTCCAGTTTCTCCAAATCTTTTTTGAATCGGGCTTTTCGTTTCTCCATCTGCCGTTTCACATGTGTATATTTTCCCATCAGGTTCTCAAGTCTTCGTTTATCATAGGCCAGGGATTTCTCGGCTCTTTTGAGTCTTTTATCGGCCATTCTATTGAAAACCTCTTTCTTCTTGAAACCATGATTGACATTCAAATTGCAGTATTTTTTCATCTCCTTGAATTTTGCTTCCTGGCAAGGCCATCGATTGTAATATTGGTCCGCGAGTTCCTTTCCAGACGCAACCTCATCATATGGTTGGTTAGTAGCAATAACCGATAGCTTATTGTTCTTCTTTTTGACCACGCTACATCGGACCATGTATGTCGTTTTATTTTTCCGTTTCCTATTTGCATTGCTCAAATAGTCAAACTCTACTAGAGTAACCCAACTCCTTATTCTGCTCTTTTTGTCGTATTTGTATGGTATAAAATCACTGTCTTTGATCGGTCTTAACCCATTGTCATTTCTAATTTTTAGATCATCATAATGATATTGATTTGAATCCATCATCGTAAGAAGATAAATATTCATTTTACGATCCTTGTTGATCTTATCAAACTCTTTGAATTGATCAAGGCTGCAGCACTCGGCATCTACAATAACCATATTCACAACTTCTCCTCCAATAGCATTCTCAAAATCTTCCACTATTGGCAGCAGTTCTTTCGTCAGATGCCGGTCCCCAGGACAAGTTCTGTGAAGCAATGGATGTCCATCTTGGCCATTGAGAAATACCTGTTCATGACCTGGCATTATTCGATCCATCATGCCATGTTTTCCTTTTGGAACACGTTTTAATGTCCAAATTGCTTTAAAATGACCATCGATATAAACTGGCATCTCAGTGTTTCCATAAAAGGTATTATAGTAACAGTGTAGAAGCGATCTGCTCATTTCATTTCCAATTTTGAGGGAGGTTAGTTCTCTTAAGAACCTGTCTGTGGTCCTATACTTGGCCTGGTTGCCACTTGGTGATGTGATCATTCCAAGAGTATTACGTTCATAACTATCGAGATCTATGGGGCGTTCCATGTCAAATATTGGTAAAAAGAAAAGGGTTCTAATATATTGGATTGTTGTTTCTATCTTGTGGCGTAAAACACGCATATCGTTTTCCGATTTCCTCTCCTGGTGTTGAAGAATTATCTGTAAGATTGCCTCTTCTCCCCCAATTGCATTTACTGCCCCTAACACGAACCCTACACCAGCAACGATGTTCCTAATCACTAATTTTTTTTAAACGTTTTCCTGTTTTTCTTCCAACGGGGTCGTTCTGTCCAAGTTCTTTTAAGATTCTTTGGACATGGAAATCACTAATTACCGTTCTAAATTTCTTCTTGATCATTTTTGCTATATCGGATCCACTTTTTAGTCTGTTATTCTTCTTGATTTCTCTGATATAATCTTTTATCTCAACTGTTACTTTATAATTCACTCCTTTACGACGGTCGATTAATCCTACTTCTTTTTGCTTTTCATATCTTGGTTTCCAGTAGTAGAAAAGACTTTCGTGAATCCCTTTTTGCTTGCAGAATTTGGAAACCGACAGTCCACTTTTTTGATGCTCTGTAAACATCTTTTCTAGTTGCTTCATTTTCCTGATCTGTTTCTTCGTGACCATTTGTGCAATGACCGCTATAAAAATGACTCCAATAAACAAAGCCTCCCAAGTCATACTAACCACAGATCTGTAAGGTAATTATAATATATAAATCCTCCTAATTCAGATGTGGCATTAAATCATGACCCGAAAAACGGGTTTATTGGCGGTGGCCAAGTAGTATATGGGGAAAAAGTTATTGGAATTAGGGGAATTTATGGAGAAACATCAAGAATTACCCTTCCCCATGCTTTTACAATCCCAAGAATGCTCGATTTCCGGAAGAAATAATATAGAAAAAAATAGATAGCTGTGGAAAAATAGGCAAAGGATTTATTCAGGAGTAAAGTTCGGGAAGTGACCATGGTGGCAATAGATTATAGACCGGATGAGATCGAAGAAAAATGGCAGAAGAGATGGGCTGAAGCGGAGACCTTCAGGGTGGACATGGACAGCGATAGGGAGAAATTCTACTGCCTCGAAATGTATCCGTATCCTTCTGCAAGCCTCCATATGGGACATCTGAGAAACTATTCCATTGGTGATTGCCTTGCACGTTTCAAGCGAATGCGCGGCTTCAACGTGATTTATCCCATGGGTTACGATGCATTCGGTCTGCCAGCCGAGAATGCCGCTATAATGCACGGTGTCCAACCGGAGAAATGGACGCGAAAGAATATCAGCGCAATAAAGGGGCAGCAACAGCGAATGGGTCTCAGTTATGACTGGTCGCGACAGATCCAGAGCTGTGATGAGGATTATTACAAATGGAACCAGTGGATATTTTTAAAGTTCATGGAAAAGGACCTTGTTGCCCGGAAGAAAGCTTTCGTGAACTGGTGTTCCGGATGCGAAACAGTGCTGGCAAACGAACAGGTCATAAACAACAGGTGCTGGAGGTGTTCTTCAGAGATCACAGCTCAGGAGCGGGAACAGTGGTTTTTCAATATAAGGAATTACGCCGACGAGCTTCTTGACGGAATGAAGGATTTGGACTGGCCGCCGCGAGTAAAGACTATGCAGGAAAACTGGATCGGGCGAAGCGTGGGAACGCTAATAAGGTTCAAAGTAAAGGATAGTGAACAGGAGATTCCGATCTTTACAACTAGGCCGGACACCTTGTTTGGAGTCACTTTCATGGTATATGCCCCTGAACATCCACGAGTGAGAGAATGGGTGGAAGGAACCCGGTACGAGGAAAAATTCAATTCTTTTATTTCGGAAGTGCTAAGCGAGGACAAGTTCAAGCGACTGGATGCCAATAAGGAAAAAAAAGGAATGTTCATAGGAAAGTACGCCATCAATCCCATAAACGGGAAAGAGGTTCCCATCTACGTTGGTAATTTCGTCATCTACGAGTACGGCGCTGGAGCCGTGATGGCTGTTCCGGCCCATGACCAGCGCGACTTCGAGTTCGCCAAGGTTCACGATATTCCCATAATAGTGGTTATTTCACCCTCGGACTATAGGTTGGACGGAGACAAGATGATCCGGGCATACGAAGGGGAAGGTGAGTTGATTGCTTCCGGTGAGTTTACGGGTTTCAGGAATGATGAGGCCAAACAGTACATATCTGAGAAGCTTAGAGATATGGGGATGGGCGGTCCTACTATCGATTACAGATTGAGAGATTGGCTGATCTCCAGACAGCGCTACTGGGGAACCCCAATACCAATTGTATACTGTGATGCGTGCGGGATCGTTACTGTCCCAAATGATAAATTACCCGTGAAATTACCTCTAGACGTATCCTTCTCCGGGGAGGGGAATCCCCTACTTACCTCTGCTTCATTTGTTAACACGACCTGTCCTAACTGCAATGGTCCAGCGAAAAGGGAAACCGATACCATGGATACTTTCGTGGATAGCTCGTGGTATTTCCTCCGGTACTGCTCACCGGACATAGACCATTTACCTTTTGACCGCGAAAAGGCCAATTACTGGATGTCTGTGGATCAATACATTGGAGGTATCGAGCATGCCATTATGCATCTTCTATATGCGAGGTTCTTCACCAAAGCGCTCCGAGATCTGGAACTATTGGATTTCAATGAGCCTTTTTCGAAACTATTGACACAGGGAATGGTTACCAAGGAAGCCAGTTACTGTCCCGTTTGCAACATTTTCACACACTTCAAGGAAGTAAAGGGCGGACAATGCCCCGAGTGCAAGGGAAATATGACATTACGAAGTACCAAGATGTCCAAGAGCCTGGGAAATACGGTGAGCCCCGATGAGATGATAAGGAAATACGGGGCGGATTGTGCTCGATTTTTCATATTGTTCGGTTCGAACCCGGAAAGGGACCTGGAGTGGACGGACGAGGGTGTTGAGAGCGTTTATAAATTCCTCTCAAAAGCTTACAGATTGTTGATGGAGGAACCCTTGAGAATCAAGGAAGTGGAGGACGCGGAGGATTCTTTAGTGGAATTCAGGCTGAATGCCACCATCCGGGATGTCAGTGAAAGTCTTGAAAAATTGATGATCCGCGATGCGATAAACCATCTCATGCGCTTTATAAACGAGCTTTCAGCCTACAAGGAAAGAGGGATATTTCCGGAATTATACGAGAGGTCCAAAAAGATAATGATGTTGCTTTTGGCACCGGTTACGCCGCATCTTGCAGAAGAGGTAAATGAGGCGATGGGTGGAGAAGAATTCACCTCCATAAGTGTGTGGCCCGAATATGACGAGACCGTCCTGAGTGTTGAGAACACCTTCAAGTGGAAAATGCTGGATAATATAGTGGAAGATATAAAGGACATACTGCAGATCATATCTAACCCTAATCCGAGCCGGATCAAGTTATTTGTGGCGGAAGAATGGAAATACCGTTTCGTAGAAGTGTTCAGGGACGAATTCAGACGATCGAAGGATTATCGCGAGATCATGAAGCGGTTGATGTCCGATCCGGAAATGCGGGAACACGGGAAGTTGGTGAACAAGATGCTTGGTAGCTTCATGAAGAAACCCAGCCTTGCCCCGGAGATCCTTTTCCCGAGAGAAGATGAGATCAATTTTTTCCGTGAAATTAGCGACATCCTATCCTTAAAATTCGGTTCGAAAATAATGATTGTGAACGAAGAATCGGCCGATGAAAAGAAAGCTGATAAGGCTCTACCCTGCAAACCGGCGATAATCGTCGAGTAAAAGTGAGATCACTTCGTCAATATTATGGACCCATAACCCACGGCAGACCCGCCAGGCATAATATCGTAAGATGAAGCGTATTTCAGCATTTTTGCATTCCTAGCCTTTCCCTCCAATCCCATGATCATGGAGGACACCGGTCCGAAACCACACATGGATATGCTGAACTTCCGCACCGTCTCTATAAGACCGGGGCCATCCAATTTTAGGATGCGGTCAATGGCTCTTTTATCTTCTTTCCTTGCATATTCTCCTGCAGTCATCCCTGGTGGGATCGGTTTGCCATAACTGAAACCGCAGTGTGTAAAATCGGAGCTGGCGACTATACCTATTTTTCCCGGATACTCACGTATGGCACGTTTAATACCATTTGCCACTTTTATTGCATTCTCCAGGTTCTGGGCGCCCATGCTGATGGCCACGATCTTTACGGTTTTATCGAAATACTGGAAGAATGGTAATTGGACTTCGAGGGAGTGTTCGTATCTGTGGGCCAAATTGTCAACCGGGATATCGCTTTCTTGAAAGAACAGGCCCACATCCTCATCATGCTCCACAATTCCCAGAGGTGTAATGAAATCTTCGTCAGACAAGGCGATTTCCCGGCCACGCCCGGAATGATTAGGACCTATGACCACAAGTACATCCGGTATACCGCTATTGATAAATGCCGATACAGAATGGGCTGCAATGGGCCCCGAGAACATATAGCCGGCATGGGGGAAAACACCACCAAGTACGTTTCCAGTTCCGATGTCTGGCAAGACAGGCATTTCTCCGGGGCCCAAGGGATGTTTGAATGATTTCTCGATATCGCGTTTTAACTTTCTTTTCGAGGCCGGATAGAATTGTCCGGCAACGGCCGGTTCCCTCATTTATCATCAACTCCTCGTTTCAGTGCACAAAAAAAAAGACTGAAAACGACCCGACAATGTATAACCTAGCCGGGACGGTAAAATAGCAATTATCTAACTGAAAAGATATTACTTAAAGTCTCGCTTCAAATTCATCGGGCTTATATATGAAATCGGAATAATTCTCCAGAATTCCCTTGTGTTTCAATATCTCTCTCGCGAGCAACCAGTAGATCAGAGCGAGGGATTTTCGTCCTTTGTTGTTGGCGGGTATTACTAGATCCACGTTTCTGGTAAGATTGTTGGCATCGCAGAAACCCACCACGGGAATACCGTTCCTAATCGCCTCGCGGAGTGATTTCGAATCGGCTGCTGGATCAGTGACAACCAGCACGTTGGGTTCGGTATAATATGGTAGAAGGGAATTCGTCAGCGTCCCGGGTATATATCTTCCAGGAAAACATTTTGTACCGATTATCTTCGAGAACATCTTTACTGGGTTTTGCCCGTATTGCCTGGCGGAAACCACCAGTATTCTCTTCGGATCGTATCTGGCAAGGAATTTTCCAGCGACCGATAACTTATATCGGGTTTTCTTGATATCCAACACGTAGAGACCATCGTTCCTGACCTTGAATATGTACGGTATCATATCGGCGCTTTTTTGTTGCGTACCGATATGAACGCCGGAGGTGAGAAACAAATCGTCCGAAGCCAATTCTTCCCTGTCATCAGACATTATGTTCCACCTTCCTTAGGGTTTTATTGAACCTCATTTTCGAGCGTATTGCCGTTATTGGGGTACAGCCATTCTCGAACTCGTAAAGAGCGATCTTTACGGAATCGTGTATTTCCGGAGGAATGTCTATGAGAGCAGGTGCTCCTAGGCTTATTTGCAATGCGCGGGCCCCGATGATTCGGGCTTTCTCGTAACGACTGTATCTCAATTAACGCCTCCTCTTAAACGAACGGGATAGAAGTTCCCGGATAATATTATTTTCAGGCCTGTCTACTGTCGGAAATCTTCTAAGGGGGATTACAAAGGCTGTATTTAATTCTTACTCTGATATTAATTGTTCTCCCGGATTTTATGATCCATTCCAACTGACCAATTTTTTTTTTGTAATAGAAAAATCCTGATTTCTTCATTAGATATGACGTATTACTTTTGTAGTTTTTAGCATTCATGATTCCCTTTCCACTCTATCATTTGAGCTTGATGACTGATTATTCAGTGACGGATAAATTCTTTATAATTAGAGGACCATTCACTCAAAAAAATTTATTATAATTTTGAGGTGCAAAGATGCTCGATCCGCGAATAACCAAGCTTGCAAAGGCACTGGTAGGCTACTCCTGTGACCTGAAAAAAGGCGAGAAGATACTAATCGAGGTCTTCGATATCCCTGAGGAAATGGTGATCGCCCTTATAAGAGAGGCCACAAGGGTCGGAGGAGTCCCGCTGGTAACAATAAAGAGTAACAAAATAATAAGAATACTCTACCGCAACGCCACAGAAGAACAGATGAAGCTGATCGGAGATTACGAAGGATTCCGTATGGAAAAGATGGACGCCTACATTGGTCTCCGGGGGAATTCCAATATTTCTGAGCTCGGAGATGTTCCCCAGGAGAAGATGAAGCTCTATCAGACACATTGGTGGCATCCGGTTCACATCGAAAAAAGGGTTAAGAATACAAAGTGGGTAGTACTGCGCTGGCCAACCAGTTCAATGGCTCAACTAGCTCAAATGAGTACGGAAACCTTTGAGGATTTCTATTTCAACGTATGCACTCTGGATTATTCCAGAATGTCAAGAGCTATGGATCCTCTGAAAGAATTGATGGAGCGGACCGACAAGGTGCATATTACAGGTCCGGGGACCGATCTGCAATTTTCTATCAAGGATATTGCCGTTATAAAATGCGACGGCAAGCTAAACATTCCCGATGGGGAAGTATTCACTGCACCAGTAAAGGATTCTGTCAACGGTTATGTCCAGTACAATACACCCACGCTCTATCACGGGACAGTGTTCGAGAACATACGGCTTGAATTCAGGAACGGAAAAATAATAAAGGCAACTGGTAGTGATGAGGAAAAGATCAACAGTATATTGAACAGCGATAAGGGAGCTAGATATGTGGGGGAGTTCGCACTTGGAGTTAACCCATATATAACCAAAGCCATGAAAGATATTCTGTTCGATGAGAAGATAATGGGATCATTTCATTTCACACCGGGTAATTCCTATGACGATGCCAGCAACGGTAATATCTCTGAAGTACACTGGGATATGGTCTGTATCCAGACACCTGAATACGGCGGCGGTGAGATCTATTTCGACGGCAAGCTTATCCGAAAAGACGGAATTTTCATTCCAAAAGATCTTCAGGGATTGAATCCGGATAAGTTATTATGAGAATTTTCCCTGATTATTTTTCGATGACGAAGGGACCCACGTAATGGCAGGATTTGCAGTGATACTTGTAACCGGTCATCAGCCCCGCCTCGTAATACAACCTGTTGCTACCGCACTGGGGACAGGTTAATTCTTTTTTATTTCTATCCTTAGTTCGCGAAGGTCTCTCTACATTTGATCCGGTATCGATTGTATCAGTTTGTACTTCTGAAAGTTCATCCGCTCCCCCGAGTAGCCGACCCTTGGATTGTACGTGTATGTCAAAACGGAGTCCGGCAAGCGACTCTGCATCTCCACTCAGGATTGTTTGTCTATCTTTCGTTACTATCACTAATACCTTATGTTTGAGTATGAAATATATCACGATCATGAACAACCCAATTGCAGAAAGCCCAAAGAAGAATATGAAAAATGCTTTCTCTGTCGACTCCTGAAAATTTAAATATTCAGCGACGGATAAATATGCACCTATGAGTAATATGAGGATAAGCCCGATCTGAAAAATTGATGAAGAAAGCTTTTTTTTTTCCTCGACGAACGCCTTTTGTATTTCTGTGAGAGGGATGTAAGCCGGAGTGTCTCTGATCCGGTCTTCTGTTTGGGATTTGAACTCGATCCGTCCAAGGGTGGTATTAATACTTACATCGAATTTTATACCATTGGACCATAGTCCTGGATATGATTTCATTCCCCTCTGAATTCGGGATTTCTCTTTCATTCTTTTACTCCTTATTGATTTAAATAAGCGACATCATGGTTATTATTCTTTCCGCATCGAATAATTCTGGTATGTTCTTTGTAATTAACGAACATTTTTATTTTTTAATAAACCTTTTTTATCAGAAAGTTAATTATCACACGATGTTCGCTGAAAGATTATTGAATCGAGAGAAATTGACCCTTTATGCTCTCGTCAGATTTCCCCTGTGCAATGATCGGGAGATCTCAAACATGATACCAGTGAACATGTCAACTGTAACCGCTATAAAGAACCGTCTCCTAAACAAGGGACTATTGAAGACAATAAGAGTTCCAAGAATGGATCGGATTAATTCTGATATTGTTTTCGGTTGGTGGGCTGATTTTCATCCTTTGACGAGCAAGGCAGACCGTGAAGAACTGGGGACGGAGATAAGAGAAAGATTTCCAGAGGTTTATTACTGTATATCTGACATAGATTCCATATTCTGTTTGGGCTTTACGGGAACTTTTCCGGACTTGGAAGAACAGCTCGGAGAACTTTCAATGCGTTTATCCAATACCAAAATCATCCGTTATGAATCCGCCAAATTGTTTGTATTACCCTCGTGCTATTCAGAAATAGAGCCTTGCTTTGATTGTTCTGCGTTCCTTGAAAAGCAGCTTCCGCTTGAAATGATACTTGCTCAGATCGTTGGTAACGATCAAGCTAAGATCAAAAAGATCATGGAGGAGCTAAGGACGGAAGCGAATCCAAGTTGCATATATTCGGGACTTGTGTGTGCCAAAGGTCCGACAAAACTCAGAAAAAAAGAAATGAAGGTACTTTACGGGCTTGTAAGCGAGCCTCTGATGCCGGATGAACAGACCGGACGTAAGCTGAATGTGACCCGACAGATGGTATCCCGCTCAAGAAAGGATCTGGAAAATAAGGGATTTCTGAAAACTGTAAGGATGCCCGATCTTAAGGAACTAGGGGTCGATATGATTGCGGTGATCTATATTAATTTCAGACCGGATATTAAAAGAAATGAGTGGCAGGAATCTACACGTGCTTTGTTCAAAAAGCAAACGTCCTATATGACTATACTGGGAAGGGATCGAATTCTGGGGATATTTCCCTGTATGGACCTTGGGGATTTTAAAAATATCAAGAAGATTATTATTGAGCATTTGACCCGCAAAGGATGTCTCCTCAGGATGCCCAGGATAAAGTTATTTTCGGTATCCAAGGGGAAACTGTTAAAGGATTTCGTATTTGCCCCCTACATCCAAAAAAGACTTCGAATAGAAATAGACTGAAAGAAATATTTTTCCCTTTTTGTTTCGTTGTTTTTGAATACGTAGGTAAATCATTTATGTAATTTGTTTATTATCTGTATTGATTTACCTGTATTGAAATATTTGATCTTCTTAAAGGTGTTGTCACATGACTGAAACGCAAATAAATTTTTGTCCCTTTTGCGGTAATGAACTGGAAATAAAGGATGAATTCTGTCCATTTTGCAATCGTGATATTTCCCTTTTATTCTCCGAGCATGTGCTCGAGACCAACGCCGCACGACGTATACTCGGTTGCCTGTCTGCCATGCCAAAGGACTTCGGTAGGTACGTTCTGGCTTCGGTATTGAGAGGGAGTGCATCTCCGGTCATTCTGGACAACGATCTCGACCAGAATCCATATTACGGAGATCTTGGCAAGCTCAGTAAGAAAGATATTATCAATATGATCGACGCACTTATTGAAAAGGGATTCATAGATACGGTGGTAAAGGAAGAAGAGATTTTTAACATAAGAATCTCCAACCGGGGTGAACTGGGTCTAGATGGGAAGGACATTGCCTGGGTTCCGCTGCCTTTTCCTTTGCACAACCAGCTCGAACCAATCTTCACACCCCAGCAGAAGGCCGTGATGCCCGAATTGAGAAGTATGCGGAGCAACTTGGCACACGCAAATAACATCCCACCTTACATGGTCTTCAACGACGATACACTAAAAGACATTGCACTCAAATTGCCCTCCAACGTAGAAGAATTGGAGGGGGTCAAGGGCATTAAGGAGGTAAAGGCAAAAAAATATTCGAAGGAAATACTGGAGACGGTACAATGGGCCCTAGAGGACTTCGACCGGAGGGGGGGATTGGATGAGGATGAGGTGATTGATGAGGAGACTGGAAATGCGGTTTCAGATATTTTCGACGAGCTCGAAGAGATGAAATCCATTGTTCCCATTGTGGATACTGGCAGCTCCGGAGGAGTTAGTCTAAATTCGATGCTTCACCCGGCAGAAAACGACGCTGAACCGAGCGAGACCGAGGTATTCCCTTTGAAGGAAGAGACCGTGGAGGGGGAACCGGCACTTGTAATGAAGATACCGGTAAGAAGAATAGCCATTTCGAGAGAGACCGGTGAAGAACTGAATATCTGCGAAAAATGCGGAGGTTATTATCACATCTCGCTGGACTTCTGCCCTCATTGTGATGATATCGAAGAGGGTGAGGATGACGAGGAAGAACCAGAGCTTGAAGGTGACGGAATATTCGAGACCGATGAAGATGACGTTGAGGATATTGCAGAGAACGAAACCACCGAGGCTGAAGTAATCGAACTGGAAGAAGTATACGATGAAGCCAACGATGAAGCTGACGATGATGCCGATGAAGCTGACGATGATGCCGATGAAGCTAACGATGAAGCTGACGATGATGCCGATGAAGCCAACGATGAAGCTGACGATGATGCCGATGAAGCCAACGATGAAGCTGACGATGATGCCGATGATGCCGATGATGC
>Ga0187827_10002612_pt1 | contig 24365 bp, 17 predicted proteins | sample ETNtaG_39_FD_167969 | JGI IMG/M metagenome (GOLD analysis project Ga0187827, IMG submission 167969) | Marine microbial and viral communities from oxygen minimum zone, Eastern Pacific Ocean - ETNP2014_SV_150_PacBio MetaG (Illumina Assembly) | ecosystem: Environmental > Aquatic > Marine > Hypoxic... | reverse complement strand
GGTTCTGGACCACGGCCAGTTGTCATTGTGAGCCCATGACCTCCGGGCATCAGAATGACCGACACAGGACCGGTTGCCCCGGTGAGATTGCCTGCCCCGACCAGGTCGATTTTGTCGTAACTCAGCGCACTGAGATCGATGGTGACTGGAGTGCCACGCAGCACCATGGCTCTGGTGCCGCGTCCGTCTATTAACGGATCAAGGGACGGATCAAACTGAAGTGTTCCGTCAGCCTCCACAGTGAAGTCAAAAGCCGGTTCCGGACCAAGGCCGTTTGTGAGTGTGACCCTATGATCCCCTGGAATTAGCATGACGCCCACGGGTTCGATCAAACGAGTGGAGGCGTTTGTGCCATCCACAGCCAATCCACTGTAGTTTAAGTTGCTAGCATCGAGAGAGATCGAGAATCCAGCGAAGGAATTATCGACTGGAATTCCGGTTTCACTAATACTGTTGACTAACTCCATCGCGATGTTGGTGGGCAAAGAACCCGCGCCCATGAGTGAAAGCACCCTCTGAGCAAAAGCGTTTAGGTTTTCCATCGCATTCGCGTCTTCCGCCCGGTCGAAAAACCTGATTGCCGACCTAAGATCGCGGATCAACTCCTCTCCTTGCTCCGGGATTATTTTGCCGTCCTCCAACAGGACCTGGACATTTGCCTCAAGTAGTTCAATCCGATCGCGGGGATCGGGCTGAACGACTCGAAAGTCCGTAATGCCAGCTTCCATGAGATTTGAGTCAATTGCTTGTGCCTCGGCCAACACTTCCTGCCAGTCGGGCCCCACCGACGTGAGCGTCTCTCTAGAAAATCCATGGGTATCTTCCACGAACTGGTTAGTAATAATTGCCTGCAGACTGTCCTGTGTTGGGTCACGGAGGTCGTAAGTCCATGTTCTATCCTCGACGAATTGACCACTGTCCAATCCGAGAAACTGCTCAACAGAGGATCGCTGTCCTCTCGTAATTTCGGGAATCCAACGAACATTGATTTCGTTTGGTATAGCGTCGTTTCTCCCGGCGGATCCCGCACAAACTCTGACAGGCGAGCGCAGCATCTTTAGATACCGTGGGCAGTTTGACGCCGGTGTATCAACGTATTCGACTCCATAGTCACGGAACCGGAAGGCGGCAGCGTGGAAGTTCGAAAAGTAGACGGGCACTGGCTGGGGGAGTTTCTGGAGAGCCAGCATTGTTCGATTCATGGCCGATTGAATAGCGATTTGGCCGCGCGCATGCTCGTATAGGACCATCCCGGCATTGACACTCACGATTAGAAGCAGGATTTGCGCGAGTCGTTGCGTCGCCCGCCTATTCGTTGGTTGACATCCGTAGGCAACGATGAGGAGCGGAATAAGCCAGGCATGTGGCACGAGCCGTGCCCACCATGGCTCCGGGAACAAGAGCACAGTAGCCAAGATCACAGCTAACCAGAATCTGAGATCTGATCGTGACTTGGATTTCTGGATCCACATAAGCAGGAGGACGACGCAACTAATCAGAAAAGCACCGCTCATCCAAGGCCCGAACCCTCCAGCCCGGTGGTCGGGGTTAAGGTGCCGGAAGCTTGAGAACTCAATGTTTCGGACCTGGAATGGAATCTTAATTCTGTAGCTAGTAGGGTCTGTGCCGCCATCACAACATGCGGGCATCACTCCAGATTCCGAGAAAATTGAACTGAGCGCCCGAGTGATCTTTCCCGAAGGCTGTACCAGTAACCCAGGGTCGTCCGATTCCACGATGGTGGCCATCTTCATGAAACTTGGGACCTCGTCAACAAGCCCCCCAATTACCAGCAGAATGACGAAGAAGGTTGTAACTAGCCCTATAGAAACGATCTGCAGTTTGTCGATGCTGTGACCTTGCGCCTCAAGCTTGTGGAATAGCCAGTACGCAGCCACGGCTATCAGCGCGAGCGCGGCAGCCACAACGACCAAGCGGAGGTTAGCTGCCAAATCCAAATCTCGACCGCCGAGAATCCTGCCATGGCGGACAAACTCAAGGACGTAGCCATTGAAGCCGATCACACCGATGCCTAGGATGAGTCCGGTGAAGAAGCTAGCGAGTCCTAGGCGGGGAGGAAATCCTTTCCAAAGTAGAAAGACCAGAGCGCCAGTTCCGATGATTAGAGCAAAGGCGATGCCTGTAATTTTGGCATTGACCAGCAGTCCGAGCGTCGCGACCCACGCCGCCGTAGCCAATACCGTTGGTCGGCGCAGGAGGATCATCGTCAGGAACATGAGACAAGCAATTAGCGCCCCAACCTGACCATCGACGTACGTGGTGAGTGATTGTACGACCGAGACAGGATTCAGGGCTGCCACAATCGCCAAGACCACCGCGATCCTAAGGTGGAGAGATAATCCGAGAGTTGCTGCGAGCGCGAGTAGTATGACTGTGCCCATCAAGACTAGGTTGAATCCCTTGCCGTATTCAATGTTTCCGAGAAACTTGACAGCACTGGCGGCAGCCATGTGGGGGCCTAGTCCCGAGTCAACGAAACGGGTTTCCGCTGCCGCTAGGATGTAGCCATCTGGCTGGTCGATGAACTCGGCATCGTAGACAGGGTTCCAGCCGCTGGCGAGATGGGAGATCCGGAGCATCTGAGCTGACTGCCCGTCGGGCGACAGGTCAAGCGTCGAGCCCGCAAGCACAAAGGATGCGAAGACCACTAGCAGGCTCAATACCAAGCTGGCGGCACTGACCCTCCAGAGGGGCTTAATTTCCACCCTATTTCGATAAACGCAGGAAGCCAGCAAGACGGCGACAAACAACAAAAAGTGGTACTCGGTAATCGCCCCCCCTGCCATGAAGGTCACAGCGACGCTCAACTCGAGGGCGGCCAGTGCAATCAGGATGCTGCTCCCGCTCCGGACAGCGATTCGCTCGAGAAACCTTGTTCGCTTCGAAGATTCTTGCGATGTCAACAAGATTGGGTTCATACGGGGTTCTTGTTATGGATTCGTCATGCCGGGGGCCCTGGACCTTTTTGTTCGTCTACGCCAGGTTCTGAGGAACCTGACTGACGAGAAAGTGGCCGCACGCGCGCCCAGATACCCGAGCGGACTATAACCGCTAGCGGTCCGTGGCAGAAGTGACGTGGGCCGTCATCCTTATGGTGTGAGAAGGTTAGCGTGAATCTGTAAGACCCCGGTGCTACGATGACGCCGCAGTGATGCCCGTTGCTGCCACTATCGGTCGCGCCGATGGTTTTCCCCCAGAGTGCTATACGAAACCCGTAGCCGGGTGGTTGCTGATGAAGCAGCTTGAAGATCTATTGGTGTGGTGGCGACACCGGCTCCCTTCATCTCGCCGGATGGAAGCCGAGCCTGCCCCTGGGGCAGCTGACAGGAATACCTCCCGTAGTGGGCCCATTAAAGTGAAGCAAGACCCGTTTCTTCCGCCTTGGGCTAGCCTGCTCAAACGGGAGGGTGCACTGTGGAAGACGGCGCGAGAAAGCGCTTCTACAGGCCCACGAATTCTGATCGCCAACAGTGTTCCATCCTTCTACAACAGCACAAATCTGGAGAGCCTTCTGGCGGTTGCATTGACGCTGCGTGGAGCCCAAGTTCATATTCTTTTGTGTGACAAAACTCTCTCCGCTTGTATGAACACAAAATTTCGGAAGGTTAGTCCTGATTCAATCTCAGCGGGGACTTTCAGGGAACCTCTTTGTGACGTCTGCGTGCAGCGTGGCAGCGCTTTCTCCGAATTGGGACTCCCGATTCACTTCTACAGCCAATATTTGACGCCTGTCGATCATGATGAGATCTCCGAGATAGTTCGATCGGTGCCACCGGAACAGATTCCCAGCTATCGCTATGAGGGGCTCCCTGTTGGGGAACACGCTTATGCAGGTTGCCTTCGTTACTACAGCACGGGGACTCTGGAGAACCAACATCTGTCTAACGATGTCTTGAAGCGTTACTTTGAAGCCGCGCTGGCGACAACCAAAGTGATGTTTCAGCTGACTTCTCGTTACGACTTCGCGGCCGCTTGCTTCCATCACGGAATTTACGTTCCACAGGGCGTGGTAGGGGAGGTATGCCGGTCACAGAGCATACGCGTCAGCACTTGGAACACTGCTTATAGAGAACGATGCTTTGTATTTTCCCACGGGGACACCTATCACCAGACACTACTCGATGAGCCAGTATCCGCGTGGAAGGACATGACTTTCACGGACCGGCAGGATCAGGAGATCAGCAACTACCTAGAATCACGCTGGCTTGGATCGCAGGACTGGATCTATTTCCATGATACACCGGATGATTCGCTCGATACTTTGGTCCAAGAAACTGGTGTAGATATCGCCAAGCCGATCATAGGCATGCTCACGAATGTAATGTGGGATGCACAACTCCATTATCGGCAGAATGCCTTTCCGGGAATGCTCGACTGGATTCTAGAGACAATCGAATATTTCCGCCAACAGCCGAACCTGCAGCTTCTCATCCGTGTTCACCCAGCGGAGCTTCGTGGTATCCAGGCGTCACGGCAGTTCGTCGTCGATGAGATTCGCAAAGCGTATTCTGAGTTGCCGGCAAACGTTTTTGTCATTCCTCCGGACAGCAACATCAACACCTACGCTGCCATGCTTCGCTGCAACTGCGTGCTGATCTATGGGACTAAGACTGGAGTCGAATTGACGAGCATGGGAATCCCGGTGATCGTTGCCGGAGAGGCTTGGATTCGTAACAAGGGGCTGACAATAGATGTAACTTCGCGTGAGGAATATCAACAAGTCCTCAAGAGGTTGCCACTAGCCGAATCAAGGTTGCCAGAGAAACAAGTACAAGAAGCACGCAAGTATGCGTATCACTTCTTTCTCCGCCGAATGATTCCGGTCAACAGCATCTTGCCAACTCCGGAGGAGAAGATCCCTTTCAAGGTTTCGATTGAATCCCTCGAGAAGCTTCTTCCTGGGATTGACGAAGGGCTCGACTTGGTTTGCGACGGAATCATGAATGGCGCACCGTATATTTATCGTTCAGAGGAGAAGTAACCGATTGGTGGGCAGGTAGCTTTACTGTGTTCTGGCCGAATGGCTTCCCGCTGGGAACATGTCTTGGGCTGTCTTTGAACAACATGAAGCCGGGCCCAGAGGTGCCACTGGCGATTTGCATACATCAGGACAGTGCAGGGGCACTGGGTGAGTCTAGCCAGTGACGTTTCGGTGGAGGAGTGAGATTGAGGCCAGTTTTCGGAGTTCGTGATGGCGAATAACTCTGTACGTTTACTGCACGTTGTTCCGAAGTCCTTCCTGTCCGAACAACATCGCTACCTTGGAAGTACGAAAGACATAGCGGGACGAGTGCAATATTTCCAGGATCGTGACCTGAGATCCGATCTGCTGGCGCACGACAAGACAGCGGAGACGATTCTGTCCGTGTTGGGCTCGGTGAACCTGTCAGCCTACACGCATGTTCTTGTTGAAAAAGCCAACTACAAAACAGTCTTTCGGTATCTTCGGAGGGAGGCACCTGGCGCAAAGATTATCTTTCGGGCCCACAATGCGGAAACCCTTCACCGGGTGGACTATGTTCGGGCCTGTTTGGCGCCACCACGGACCCGAAGCGTGGCTGAGGTCGTGCAAAACATCAGTAACGTCCTGCGGTACGGAGGAAGAGACCTTTCCGTTGTTTGGCATACAGATCATGTCCTGAGCATCAGCCAATGGGATACGGAACATTACTGGCGATACCTGGCGCCGAAGACCAGGACTACAACAGCCCCCTTTTTTCTGCCACGCCGGTATGTCAGAGAAACGCAGACCGGTCTCCGGAAGAAGCAACTGGGCGTTGTGATCGGCTCATCCCAGCCAGGTCCTCTAATAGAGGATGGAGTCAATCGTTTTTTCGGGCTTCTGAGGAGAACGGAGGCGGAACTCTACGAGAATGCTGGTTGGCGATTCGTTGTCAGTGGTGCGCGAACTAAGCGCATGCCTAACGCCGCTGACTTCAAGGCTCTCCGGATCCAACGTCGCAACGTGGAAACTCCATATGAATTGTTTGGGCCTGCCCGGGCTACGCTAATTGCTTCGGACTTCGGGTATGGATTCAAAACGAAGATCCTCGAGGCCATCGCGTGTGAAGCATTTGTAATTTGTACTGCTGGATTGTATCGGAGGCTCCCACAGGAACTGCTTCCCTACTGCATTCGTTTCGATCCACGTTCCCCTGAAACGTTCCTGGATGCGCTTAACCAAACGGAAAATGATTTCCCTCCAGACAACCCAAACGACCTCCTGCAAGCATCAGCCTATAGAGAGATGGATCGACTTTTCGGAGTGTCCTAATAGGCTTTTCTTGTGGGGCTGTGTACAGGCATCTTCGAGCCAATTAGCTACTTCTGGTTTGAATTGCTCCGCATCCGTAGCCCGGGATACCATCCAAAGACTTCGTGCGTCGTACGAAATTCAACGTAACTAACTTCGGTTTGGGACACTGCATGCGCGTTTTATCACAATCGCCGCCGATCCAACGTATTCGATCTGGGTTCTTGGCCTGTAACAGCTTGACCCATGTTGTTTCCATTCTGCTCATATTCATTCCGCTCCGGATTTTTGGCAGTCTAAGAGATGGCATTGTTGCTGAAGGGGATGGGGTAGTTGTGGCAGGTGTTGAGCTCGGGCGGGTGTGGGTCGGTGAACTTTCGTTCGGGCAGGTCTTATCAGCTGGTGGGTTGGCAGCTGAATTCATTCGAGAAAGGACAACTCAGCTCCTCTACCCACTCTTGATTTCGCTTCAAGGTCCCATTGGTTGGAGTGTAGAGACTCATATTCTCGTATTGAATACGATTCTGGGAGCGAGTCTTATCGCAGGTTCCTACTACCTGGCTTTACGGCTGGGGGACAAGGCTTACGCTTTTCTCGTAGCGCTCTTGATGTGCTCTCTAACCCCACTTTATTGGATCGCTCGGTTTGGGATTCCCGACAATTTGTTCTACGCGATGATTCCGCTTTTTGGCTTGTCTGTAGTCAATTGGTACCAGAAGAAGACGCGTAAGAGCCTGATCATCATGATCATTGGAGTCATTGGTTTTGCGATGACCCGTCCAGAGGCGATACTGGTGATTCTTGCAGTGACATTGGTTTCTGCCGGAAATTTTCTTCGGCGATATTTGTCCCTCAGGTTTCTGCTCGCAGGAGCATGTCTATCACTGGCGATGATGTGTGGAGCGGTGATTGCCGTATTAAATTCTATTCCGGTCGAAACGATGCTGGTCACCTTCAAGGATGGGCCAGCCACCGTTCCATCCTTGAAGGCAACTGCTTCCATTAACTTGTCGGACTTTGACCCGACAATTCATGTTCGAGTACAAAAAAGACCACCTGGTTCATCATCCTTTTATTGGGACCTTCTTTCGCGGGGCCATATTTCCTGGGGACTTGCTATGTCTTCCCAGACGCTTCTCAATAAAGGGGGAGCGGAATTTGATCGACTACAGTTCCACTATTCTCGGCTGGTTGGAGATGCGTCATTCGAAGGGCTGTCGACTGACGAGCTTGCTTATGTGATGTCATCCGAAGCCATCCCGGTCATCCAATCAAATCCGCTGTGGTACGTCATGAAGATACCGATCCGTGGTCTGGCACTCCTCTTTCCATGGACCTATCAACCTTGGAGCCTTCCCCATGTACTGTATGAGGCTGCCTACACGATCTTCCTTTCCATTGGCCTCATATTGTTGATACGCCGTGGAGGCTTCCAAGTACAACAACTTGTTCTATTGGCAATCCCTTTCACCATCTGGCTTTTTTTGAGCTCCTACGGGATCGACAATGACCTCAAACATCGAAACGGGATCTTCGTAGGGTTGAATCAAATCGCTCCGCTGGGGTTCTTTCTGGCGCCCCGATCACGCCGTATCAACCCAGAGATTGATTCTCATCGATAACACTTGGTGGTTGAGACTAGGTGTCCCAAGCTGAATTCCTACACCGAGAGGAGGGTGCCTCGTGGCTGCTGAGAAACGGCCCGAATCAGGTTCGATTGCCTACTCAACGGCTTGGTTCGATTTAATTTCGAAGCGAATCGTTGATGAGAATGAGCCTTACTACTCTCTTCGCATGCTTGACTATGTTTCCGTTGTTGCTCTAACGGCCCAGCATGAGATGGTCCTAGTTCGACAATACCGACCTGCCGTCGAAATACATACGCTTGAACTGCCAGCTGGGCATGTCGAAAAGGGCGAAACTCCAGAGGAAGCTGCTCGACGTGAACTGACAGAGGAAACTGGCTTCTCCTCCTCGTCACAGTTTGAATTCCTCGGGACGTTTTTCAGTGACACGGGGCGGAACGAGAACAAAATGTGGTGCTTCCTGGCCGACGACATCCTCCCGCCATCTGTGGATTGGATACCCGAAGAAGGACTTGATGTTGTTCTTGTCCCAGTGGACGAGCTTCACTCCATGATCCTCAGCGGTGAATTTAGCCACGCGCTCAACGTTGCAGCACTCATGATGGCGGTACTGCGGCGGCGGCAATGTTTGCCGTTTCTCTTTTCACCGCCGGAATCCGACTGACGTTTCTTGTGTATCAAACGATTGTTGGGGTCGGCAGTGGCACTATGAATCTGCCCCGATACCCTTTTTCGCGCAGTTTGGGTATGAGTTCGTCGGCGATGTGCCAAGAAAATAACAGCGCGTATTCAGGCTGCTCGGCAAAGAGTTTCGTTTCTTCCAACACTGGGATCAGTGTTCCGGGCATCATTTTGCCAATTTTGTACGAGCCGTCGATTTCCATCACACAGTCGATGATTGAATCGTCGAGGCCAACATAATTCACTAGGGTGCTGGCGCGCGAAGGAGCGCCGATTCCATAAACCTTTTCGCCGTTTCCACGAATTGTCTTCAGCATCGCCATTAGGTCGAGCTTGCTTTGTGAGGCCCGGCTGCGGAAGTCGACAAACTGCTCCCAGGTGAGTTGCTGGTTTTCCACCGCGAGAAGTTCTGCTACTGAGGGTTGTATAGCTTTCTGCCCCTTTCTTGCGGCATAAACTCGGATTGATCCACCATGTGTGGGGATTCTCTTGGCATGAATGATTTCCAGCTCATGCATCTCCAACAAGTATTTCAAGCTTTGAAGTGAGTAATATCGGAGATGCTCATGATAGATAGTGTCGTATTGGAGTGTCTGGATAAGCGGCAGAAGATAATGTGACTCGGAGATGAAGATCCCATCGTGGTCTAGCATCGCCAAGATGGATTCAACGATCTCGTGAACGTTCTCAATGTGAGCGAACACATTTGTAGCAGTGACGATCTTGCAGTGCCCGTTCCGCTTCACGACCTCGGTGGCTGCCTCGGACCCAAAGAACGAATTTAGGGTCTCAATACCACGGTCGAGGGCAATCTGGTGCGTATCGGTTGGTTCAACTCCGAACACTCGGTGGCCACCTGCGTGGAAGTTCGACAACAGTGTTCCGTCATTTGATCCCACATCCACAACCAGGTCTTCGCGGCTGATTGGATAGAGTTGCATTACTTCCTGGTACAGTTCGGCGAAATTCTCTCTCAAGATTTTCGTTGTCCCACTCGTGTAAGCGTAGTGAGGTGGGAAGAGCACAGCTGGATCGACAATCAAGCCGAGTTGTACCAATTTGCTTTCTGGGCAATAGAGCAACTCGGCTGGGTAGGCGGGCTGCTCGTTCGGTCTTGTTCCAATAGGGGCCATTGTGTTCACAGGGGGAAGGAACCCGAGGAACAGAATAGACCTAAGGTCTTCGGAGCCACTCACTTGACACCGTTCGACTAGTACGCTGCCACCAGACCCAGCTGCAATAGCGTTGACGTTAGCGTGTTTTGCCATTGGTTCCTTTCGTGAATCCTGGAGTCGTGGGTGCACCCTGTTGGGAATGGATCATTATGGATTCAATAGATCGTGGTTCTGTAAGTACCATTCGGCTGTCCGTTGCACACCTTCCTCTAGTGATATTGCCGGCCCAAAGCCTAGGTTCCTCAGCTTCTGGATGTCCGGGCAGCGTCGGGGGGTGCTTCCAGCGAGTAGTTCTCCTGGTACGACTTGGATTTCGCGACTGCATGACTTTGCTACGAGGTGGGCAAGATCCTGGATCGAAACTTCCCGATCCGTTCCGATGTGATAGATGCTTAGTTGCTCTCCCTGTTCGATGACGCGTAGTAAAGCCCGGATGAAGTCTTCGATGAAGATAAATGCACGCGTTTCTTTGCCGGTGCCCTGAATATTGAAATCTAGAACACCACTCGGTTGCTGCTCCGAAAGCTTTTTCAGGCGAAGCACGAACTGAGGGATTACATGCTCACGCCCCATATTCGGACCGTAGACATTATGTGGGCGCACGATAAGTGTCCGGTCAAAGAATTTGCGCCCGTAGTTAACCGCCAGTAACTCGCTGATTATTTTGCCGCCGCCGTATGAAAAGCGAGGATTCAATACATCCGGAACTGTGAGTGGTGCCGTTTCGTCAGTTGGAACGACCTGCGGGACCTGGTAGACCTCTGAACTCGAGGCAAGGACAAAATCTCGCACGCCTTCAGACACACAGGCATCCAGGATGTTCATCATCCCCTTAACCGCGACTTCCAAGACTAACTCCGGGCTGGCGTAGAAGGACTCCGTTCCGTTGATGTAAGCCAGATGGCAAACGCAATCCATCCCACGCACGGCTTCGTGGACTGTGTCTATGTCTCGGATGTCTCCAGTAATCCGCTCCAGATTGCTTTGCCCTTCGTCCATCCTCGCAACGGCAACCCGGGAGTCGTTATCGAGCGAGCGTACTTCGGCACCCGCGGCTAGAAGTCCTTTGACCAATCCGCTGCCGATAAAACCAGTGCCCCCGGTAACGAGGACTTTTTTACCTTCAACGCTATGTTTCATAGGAGTGGAGCCGATGAAGGTTCACCGTGTGACTTTCCCGCCAACCGCTGTCGATTGGGGCACCCTAACGAGGACGGTGCCCCTGTAGCGGCGCTTTATTTTCAATTGCCTGAGGCCCCAAATGAACCAACGGAGGTATTCGACTGTCCATGGTCCAACTTGAAACGTCGATTTACCTCCGTAAAGTCGATCAATGGAGATGATCGGGACTTCGCCCAAGACGAAGCCCTCTAATTGTGCCTTAATCGCCATTTCAAATGCGACGGCCCAACCGACAGGCCGTGACTCGAGTTGTAGTGTTTCAAACTGGTCACGTCTGAACATTTTAATGCCAGTCGTGCAGTCGGTGAGCACAGATCCAGCCATCCAGTGGAAGAGTCTGTTTGCCGCTCGCGACAACACTCTGCCGATAACAGACCCGCCCAGGCGGCGGCCACCATGCGCATATCGTGTGCAACTGACGAATTCACATCCTTGATCCATCAATGCAAGCATGTCTTCAATGGCAAGGACTGGGCCAACTTCATCAGCAGCAAAAATCAGCACGTAGCGGCCGGTCGCTGCTTCTACGCCTGCACGTATAGCGTTAACTACCCCAGGGCCCAGTTTGTTATGCACAGCACGCACCGGTTGGTCGGACGACAGCTCCGAAACCACGTCAAGACTGTCATCGTGGGGGGTATCGTGCACGACCACCACCTCGTGGGGCACCTCGACGAGGACACGTAACATCTTCAACATGATGCGTAGATTGACGCCTTCGTTCCTAACCGGCATCAGAATCGTCAGCGTGCAGGCGGGGTGGTTAGCAGATGCCGGATTGTTAACGTTGGTCATGGCTAGGCTTCGTTTTTGGAATCAGCAAACTCGTGAATCGCGCTTATCACTGAGTCCACATCAGTATCAGACATAGTAAAAGCTGACGGCAGCCACAAGGCACGCGGTGCTGCCCAGACACTTCCAGGGAACCCTTCGTCGGAAAGGCGATATGGGGGCTGTGTGTGCAGCGGGAACCAAAATGGTCGGCAGTACATACGCCGATCCTGGAGGAAGTGATCTAATTCATCCCTGTGTTCGACAATCGCGTCGACCCACTGTGGAGATTCTCCTCCATCGATGTCGAATCCCGGAAGACGGATCCCATTAACCTCTGCCAAACCGTGCTCATACTGCAGATAAGTTCTTTTCTGTCTGGCAAGACGTTCTGACAGGTACTCAAGCTGGCCTAGACCCACAGCCGAGTGCAGGTTTGTTAGCTTGAAGTTAAATCCTACCGACGGGTGTGGATCGTCTCCTCCAGTGCCGCGCACGGGGCGCCCCTGATCTTTCAGTTCACGCAAGCGCACGTGTAGCGTGTCGTCGTTCGTCAGGATCATTCCCCCTTGACCGGCCATGATCGTTTTATTCGGAGAAAACGACAGGCATCCGGCAATGCCGATAGTTCCCAGCGCCTGCCCGTCATGGAAGGATGCAAGCGCCTCTGCGGCATCTTCGACGACCGCTAATCCATGCTTCTCCGCAATCATTGCGATAGCTGAAAGATCTGCAGAGCGACCACTAACATGGACTGGCATCACAGCTCGTGTGCGACCGGTGATTGCCTTCTCAAAAGCCTCCGGACTAATGTTGAGGGTCGCCGGGTCCACGTCCACAAGCACAGGCACCGCGCCCGTTAGCGTGACCGCGTTGGCCGTCGCGATAAACGTCATGTCGGGGACGATTACTTCATCGCCGTGGCCTATCCCGAGTGCTGCCAATGAGAGAAAGAGAGCCGAAGTGCCGCTAGTTACTCCAACGGCGTGTTTTGCACCTAACAGGGCGGCAATCTCTCTCTCGAAACGTGTCGTAACGTCGCCGTCGTTAAGATAGTTGCTGTCAAGCACGTCATGCAGGTTTGCGTACTCGTTTGGGCCAACCTGGGGATTCCACCAAGGGATATCGTGCTTACTCATCCGGCCCCCGGTTTGACTCGTTGCTTCCATTCGATTCCCAGAGTGATGACAGAGAATCAGGGTTCTTGATGGGATCGAAATCCTTTGGCACCTCCATCCGGACACCGTTGATTTCGAAAAAGGGACCAGGAAATCGGGGGTGTTTTAAGGCACGCATCTTCCGTGCGATTTGATCGGGTGAATCAGTAGGCGCCAGGGTCATCCAGCGTTCAAATTCTGCCCGTGTTACGGCTGCTCGCTCCCAATGATCACCGGTAGCCACGGCATGGCCATCACGCGTCAATTCTTGGCAGACTTCGAAGAATAGATCCAGCGTGGCTCTAAGCGCTCGGCTGAAGAGACTTTCGCAGGTGTCTTCGGAACACACTGAAAACTGGGCAACTCCTACGATTTCCCCTCCATCAATCGTTGTCGTCATGCGATGTGCGGTAGCGCCAAACGTTGGATCTCCGCGATACAGCGCATAGCTAGCGGAGCCGATGCCTGGCCACGCAGGAGGAGCGGGATGAAAGTTGATTGCCTCACGTTGAATCGCCTGCAAGACTACCTTGGGAACGTACATCGGTGCCAAGTAATTGAGTAGCAAATCAACGCTGCCTTGTGCGATCGCTGAAGCTGCTTCCTGGGGGAATTTTCGTTCGTTGCGAGAATGTCTGCTCGTGTATCGGACATCGAACCGTTCTCTGGCGAACGCTTCCGCAGCATCTGCTAGATCTGATCGGTCAGTCATTAGCAGCACGCAGCTGTATCTTTTGGGCATCCGACTACACCTGCTTTGGCAGGATGCCCCAGAGGTCTACAACGTCGAGACCAGGCGGTACGACGAGTGAGTGGTACGCGCTGTGCGGAACGCCGACGATTACGATCTCAGATGTGCGCAATAACTCCTCTTTACTCACGAAGGTAGGATCCTTCGCGAACTCATCAGAATATCCGACCACTGCTCCATGAAATCGCAAGATCTTTCCCAGCTTATAGGAGAGTGAGTCTCGTATGTCGTCGACATCAGCTTTGAATGCCATTCCCAGAATACCGACGTGCATACCTGCCAGATCATATTTTTGGTTAAGCGATTCGACAATGAAGCTCGGTAGCCCTTCATTCACCATCATTGCTGAGTGGCCAAGCCCAAAATTATTGCTATTAAGCGCCGCCAATTGCATCGTATCTTTTAACAGGCAAGGTCCTGCCGCAAAGCCCGCTTTGGGCAAGCTAGCTGCCCGACCATATCCGCGTACCATGGCATCCCGAATGCGATTGAAATCTGCACCGACGGTTTTCGACAGCATATAGAATTGGTTCGAAGCTGCGAATTGGATATAACGCCACGCGTTCGAAAATAACTTCGCGAGCTCCGCCTCTTCAATCTCTAGGCGTACGATCTCGGGAGCAAGAAGGGTGAAGAGACTTGCGGCCGATTCTACAGTTTCGGACGAGTTGCCAGACACGATTTGTGGAAGCTCACTGAGCTCGCGGATCGCAAAGCCCTGGGCTATACGCTCAGGGCAGTATGCGATCTTCCATGGGTCTCCCTCCTCGTCTAGGACACGCTCCACATGGCGGCACGTGCCCGGGAACACCGTACTGCGGATGATGATTGTCTGAGATGGGCTCAAATGGGGCTTGAGCCCCTTGAACAGGTCGAGTAACGCACGCAACTTCGGATTCAGATATTCGTCAACTGGCGTGCCGATCGCAACGATGACGTATTCTGCCTGCTCGATCTGTTGTGGTTCAGCCGTGAAAGTCAGTCGGTCTTCCCGGAGCGCCTGTTCGAGAAGCGGCTCTGCCCCATGTTCTACGAATGGCACCGTTCCGTTGTTGATGACATCCATCGCAGCGGTATCCAGATCGTAAATGATGACGTTTTGGTCCGCTGCTGCGAAGGCCAACGCTAAAGGAAGGCCTACATGTCCCGCCCCACCCACCACGCAGATGTCCTTAGCATAGCCGTCCATACAACACACTCCCTGTAGCTATTTGGGCCCTCTAGAGGTCATTTGCAGTAGCAGAAGGGTGGAATTTGGGGATAACCGTGGCTATTAGCAGCAACGATTCTGCACGCAGAAGGTCCATATGGACCGAGACCTATTGTCTCCCGAGAGTCTTTGGCCAGTCAATGCTGACCATGTGGTGGCTGGCTGGATGAGACAACGAGAATATAGGGATATGAGGTTCAGATAGATTGCCCCGGTACCGGTATTGATCGTCTCCGTGTGTCCCGTTCGCATCGAGCCGATAGTAGTATTTAGACTGGATCTACCTACCAACATAAAGGTACGGGATTAAACGTGGCTAAGAACGTAGAGGAGAGCCTCGGTGGACGCTAACGTGGGTCCGTCACTCGAATACGCTGCATACTCGCGTGTTCGCGAGGCGGTTCTTTCATTAAAGGCGGCCGACCGACCTGCCTCTGAGATCGTCAAACCTTCAGGTTATTGGCAAGAAGAGCTCGCCAACTTCGAGTATATGCTTGAGGCGAGCCCGTTGCTTATCAGCAAACTCCGGCACCACTGTTACCACGTGACAGGGCTGAAGGCCTATGAATATCAGAAGATAAGCGAGTCGCGACTGTCCACTTTTCACGCAAGGCTCAGGGAACTTACTAGAGAATCGGACAGTTCACTCCTGGTACCAGAGTCGCCAATCTTAGGTGGATTTGGCTACGAGATCGAAGGGGAACTCTATAACGTCGATACGCTGAAATACTTTGAGGTGCTTGCTGGCTTAGACCGGGCACGGGTGCTCGACCGGAAGTTTCGGAGAGGCAAATCCCGCCGCCTAGTTTGGGAAGTCGGCGGTGGTTGGGGTGGCCTTGCTTACCAGTTCAAGACTCTGTTTCCTGATGTTACCTACGTGATTACAGACTTTCCCGAACTATTCCTATTTTCGGCTGTTTACCTCTTGACCGCTTTTCCCGAAGCCAAGATATATATCGCTGGAGAAACGGCGCCTGAAGAGTGCCTTCAGAATTGGAGAGAAGCCGACTTTGTATTTCTTCCGCAAAGTCGACCCGAACTTATCCAAACGGTGAGACCAGATCTTCTATTGAACACAGTTTCCTTCCAGGAGATGACGACCGTACAGGTTGATGCGTATCTCAAGATGGCAGCCAGTGTTCAGTGTCCTTTCGTGTACAGCTACAACCGCGATTGTTCTCTTTATAACGAACAACTCACTAACGTTCGTGAATGCCTGGCTGAGTACTACCAGACCGTGGAATTGCCGCGACTAGGGGCAGACTACACAGCTGCAGTGAAGGGCAGCCCAGTGGGCCCGCGCGACCGGCGCTATTTGAAGATTCTGGAGAATAGTGGTGGCTATCGTCACGTATTCGGTTACCTAGCTTCGAATACGGAAGGCTCTGGGATTCGTCGTGAACTTGAGAATCCTCCTGTTTCCAAGGTGGCGGCCAGAAATCGCCCACGCCGACCCCGTGTTGCTCTGGGGATGACGGTTTACAACGGGGAGCGTTTTATCAGACAGGCCATCACATCTGTCCTCACACAGACATACGAGGACTTCATTTTAGTCATCGTGGATGACGGCTCGACAGACGGTTCAGCAGATGTAGTCAAGCATGTAGCAGAGACGGATTCTCGGATCGTGTTCCATCAGAATAAGCGGCGTACCGGGATGGTTGCTGCGTGGCGCCGGGCTTTCAAACTCGCGCAAGTAGAGAGTCACAAGGCCGAGTACTTTGCTTGGGTAAGTGATCACGACATTTGGCATTCTAAGTGGCTTGAGACAATGGTCCAGGAACTCGACCAGGATCAGAAATTGTCGTTGGTCTACCCATTGACACAGTTTGTGGATAACCAGGGAGAGCTTGTGTACAAGCACGTCCCACTGTCTTCGAATCACGGCATCAGTAACGTCGAAGCTCGGTTTCGATACACCACCCGTAACCTCCGTGGATCCGGCAACATGGTCTATGGTTTGTTTCGTCGTCAGGCGCTACAGCGGGCTAATGTATTCCGCCCCACGTTGCTACCAGATCGCCTTCTTATGATCGAGCTGTCACTCCATGGCCAAATCAAGCAAGTTTTCTCCTCGTACTGGTACCGGAGGCAGCTAGCAGAGTCCACCTTGGTGCGTCAGAAGGAGAGTCTCTTTACAAAACGTGAACTGCCTCGTGCGGCGCAGTTGCCGTGGCCTCTTGCCTTCGTGTACTTACTTTTTACCGAGTACGTCATAAACAGAGATAAAGCTAGAGACCTCTCGAAACGCGGAGTCGGTACCTGGAAGTTCCTGCGACTTTTGGGAGTGTTGTACAGAGACCAGATTGCCGTTATACGAGACAAGAAACGTATTCAGGGCCGCAAGTTGATAAGGGCACAAAGACGTGCGGACCAGGAAATAGCTGCGCAGCTGCCTGAATAGTTATCGTGGACCATTGATGCGATGGTGTCGCTGTAGCATGGGCAGCGCCCCTCATGGGGCTCACTTTGTCTCAGAGGTAAAACCGTTCTGTATTATGAAGAATCCGTACTTGCCAGAGTTGCTGACGCCCACATTGGGGAGATTGAACAACGACAGAAGTTTTCCCATGAAGGTTTCAAGACAAAGGCATGTAGCAACTCCACTCGAATTTCTGAGGCGTAACGATGAAGGGTAAAGTCGGTAGAGCGTTCGACTTGTTGTTCAATCGCGGTGCTGGGGCCATACCCGTGCGGGGTAAGCACCTGAGTGCCCGCGAGAGGTTGAGCTTGGCCCTTCGAGGAGCGCTGGCTCGTCGCGTCACCGTGGACGACGGCGAGCGAAGCTATCACTTCGAGTGTAATAGGGAAGAGGAGCTTTACCGTGTTCGAACACTTCAAGAAAAAGAGCCTGGCACACTGAACTGGATCGATTCCGATCTAAGGCCCGGTGATGTTTTCTTCGACATCGGGGCCAACATTGGCCTCTTTACGATCTACGCAGCGTGTCGGCTAAAGGCGACCGGCATGGTTTATGCGTTCGAGCCTCATGCACCTTCTTTTTGCAGCTTGCTTCGGAACATCGAGTTGAACGGCTTGCGCAACCGTGCGCAGGCACTATCGTGCGCTTTGCATGCCGAGGATGGCTTCTTCCCGTTTAATTATCGTGTGCTGACGCCTGGGGCCTCGGACAGCCAGCTCGATTCCACGAGTACTGCAGAACAAGCAAAGTTCAAGCCAAAGGCTGTCGAGCTTAAGCAGGGAATAAGTGTGGACACTCTAATTCGCCAGGGTGTGGTCAAATCGCCTGATTTAGTCAAAATTGACGTAGATGGGAACGAGCTACTGATCCTACAAGGGATGAAGAAGCTTCTCTCGGGGGTGCACGCACCGCGTGCGATTCAGGTTGAGGTCAATCCGCGGTACCCAGAGCTACTCGATTACCTTGAGAGCACAGGCTTTGGACTGGCCGAACGCCACTACACGGTTTATCAAGAGCGCCGCCTCGCGGCCGGTGATTACACGCCCGAGCAAGCTGGCTACAACGGCATCTTTCGTAAGGACTGAGGACTCTAGAGAACCTGGTCCACCGCAATTCGAATCGTGCGTTCATAGAATTTCATCGAAAGCATGGATAACACGAGAAACATACCCAGGACAGCCATGAAAAGGGTGGTCTCAGGGGTACCACCCCCAGTGAGCCACACTCTCGGTGTATTCACGAGATAGGTAACGGGGTTCCAGGTGTTGATTACGTGGAGGGGACCGCTTTCCGGTGTGACATAGATAGCGGGGATACTCCAAAGCGCCACACCAGCAATTAAGGGCAGACCGTACCTTAAATCTAAATAGACAAGGACTAGCGGCGCTAGGAGAGTGCCGATGGCTAGGCCTGACATCATCAACAGCGGGAGACTTACCACGCCGAGAAGAATCTCGGGTCTTGGGCTAGCTCCGAAAACAACGAGAGCAACACCGATCATCGCTGTGTAGACGATGAGGTTGAACATTACATAGCAGACACTGGCGACCAGAATGGCCTTATAGGGAAAGCGTACGCGCGTGAGAACCTTTCGCGTTCGCCGCATAACCCACTGCGGGTAAAACAACCCATCCCAGAAGCTCTGCCAGAGCATCAAACCGACGAATGCGAATAATGGGTAACTGATTCCCAGTTCGGCGGTGGAGCCGAAATTAAACTGAGAGCCTACGAAAATGAGAGGCACGCCAGTGAGAAGGGGTCGCAGACAAGCCCACGTGTAGCCTAAGTAGGTGAGCTTGAAGCGATATTGAAAATCACGCATGAAAAGGAGAAACCCTAGGCGGAAGATGTTTCCGACTTTCCAGGCATGCTTGGGTAACGAAAGCCAGTTTTTCACGTTCAAGCCATTTCGTAGGCTGTTCGTGGGACAAGGCAGGTGAGAGATTTCAACAACCGTAAGATACTACAGGCAATTGTTAATGTGGTTGCCTCCGGGACGAGACTACTTAGTCGGGGATCACTTCTTTGGCAGGGCCTGATAGGCTGCGTGGAAGCACGAGAGCAAACACTGGATATACGAATGCGAGCGAATCGAAGTTGATCAAGTTTGACGACGTTACCAAGAAATATGGGACAAACATCGACGTGTCGCGCAAGCGGGCGATGCGGGAGATTGTAACTCCGTCTCGTATGCGGAGCTCTGCACCGCGACTTCAGGAAGCTATAGCCCTTCAAGACTTGTCGTTCGATTTGGTAGAGGGCGAGACGCTATTGGTTCTCGGTTTCGAGGGTTCCGGGAAAACGACACTAGCCCGCCTTATTTGCGAGCTTACTCAGCCGACCACAGGTCGCGTCGTTGTGAGAGGCAAAACGAGGTTGGTTACTAATCAAACGATTGGTGCGACCCCAGTAATGCGTTTGCGCGAGTACACGCGATTGCTCTGCATGATGCTCGGTGCCGATTCAAGCTCGCTCCCCGAAACCATCGAGACAATCCTGAATGATTGCCACCTGGAGAGTTGGAAAGATGTTCGTGTTCACAACGCCCCCGATGGAGCAGTCAAAAGGCTTGGCTTCTATGCTTCGCTTCTGATCGACGCCGACATTTACGTGTTCGATAAACTGTTGACGCTTCGCGGTGAAAGCGGGGAGCTGCGGGAGCGTATCGATGCGAGAGTCCACCAGATTCTCGAGACGAAAACAGCGGTCGTCCTGACGAAGCTAGCTCCACCGGAGCTGTTGCCGGACCAAGTGATCGTTTTGCATCGTGGGAGCTCGATTTTCCAGGGCGATCCCGCCCTTGGCATCTCAGCTTACGATCGCTTGAACCGACGCACGCTTGAGGTCGACGAGACGCGCAAGGATGATGAGATCGACCGCGCAGCTGATTTCCTAGCTTCAGTGAGCGAGACGCCACGTGACGAGGCTGAGCGTATTGCATGGGATTTCGATGTCAGCCTGAAGGAAAATCACCGACTTCAAGAAATTGCTGACAGTGGAAAGCCGATTCTGGCCGGGCCTTATCTAGGAAGCTTTGATACAGAATTATTGCTCTGGATCCCGTTCCTTCGTTGGGCACTAAGTGCTTTCAAGATCCCCCGAGACCGGGTGACTTGCTTATCTCGCGGCGGAGCGGAAGCTTGGTATGAGGGGTTAGGTAACAGGTACATTGATGCGTTCGAATTAACTAGCGTTTATCAGCAACGCTATGAAAAGCGGGTAGGCAAGGCTGGGCTTAGACAAATTGGCGTCGAGCCTTTCGATAGGCTTCTCTATCGAAGGGGAATCAGAAACATGGGGGTTGCAAACAAAGAGGAGGCTGATTGGCTTCATCCATCACTTTTCCTTCGTTTAGCGATGGCAGCTTGGAAGGGAGAAGTAGAGCCTTCTTTTCTCACAAACAAGCTGGTTATGGAATCTCTTTCGATTCGCTCTGATGATGGCAGTGGTTCCCCCGCTCAGCTTCACGAAGGCGGTGGTATCCCTAGCCGACCATATATTGCTGTTTGGTTCGGCCTGACGCCGTATCTGTTGCGCGGGGAGGCTATTCAGATTGTACCAAGGGTACTTGCAGACTTGGCGCGCGAAGCGATCCTAGTTGACGTTGCTACTGGAAAAGTTCTCGAGCCGCCGTTTGAAACTGTACTGCCATTGGAAAACGCATCACCCTTCGATCAGGGTCATGTCAGTGATCGCGGACATCTACAGCGCATAACTCAAATCATAGCGGGAGCGGAGGTTTTTTTTAGCGCCCACGGTGGTTTGTCATACCTGGGGCCATTACAGAATGTGCCGTCGGTGACGGTATATAGCGACCCGGCAAACTATCGACCGGTCCCGAAGGGTTGGACGGCAGTCAACTTCAAGTTGAGTGCATTGTTGGTCGAACGTTTGACCGGAAGTGTTCCGTTGGCTTTAGATGCAGCCCGGGTATCAGGCAAAGAGTTACTTGAGGCTGTGCGCAGAGGGATGAGCTGACTGCCCGGGAGCCTCAGTGGCTTGGGGTTAGTGCGGCAGTGGTCGTTGAAGATTCCCGGATAGTGTTACTCTGCCGCAGATGGCGGTCCGGGTTGGAGTAGTGGGGTGTGGCTATTGGGGCCGAAACCTCGTGCGCGTATTCCACGAGCTCGGAGTGCTGTGCGCCGTGTGCGATGTCGACGTCGCGTTAGCCACTGAATTCAGCTCTGAGTATTCGGTTCCGTCCCTTGAGTGGGCGGAGATCTTAGAGGACAGCTCAATTGACGCGGTGGCGATCGCGACCCCGGCCGAGGTGCATTCAACACAGGCGCTGCAGTCTCTGCAAGCAGACAAGCATGTTTTCGTTGAGAAGCCGCTGGCCTTGCACTCCTATGAAGCGGAAGAAGTCATTGCCTTGGCTAACCAGGGGGAGCGCGTACTCATGGTTGGGCACCTCCTTCAATATCATCCGGCCTTTTTGGCACTCTGTGACCTCACGGAAGCCGGCAAACTTGGCCGATTGCAATACATATACTCAAACCGGCTGAACTTCGGCAAGGTTCGTCGCGAAGAGAATGTTTTTTGGAGTTTTGCACCGCACGACATCTCAATGATTTTGTCATTGACAGGTGAGATGCCAAACTCGATCTCGGCGAAAGGCGCCAGCTACCTGCATAAAGTCATAGCTGATGTGACCAACACTTACCTGACTTTTCCGAGCGGCGTGAATGCTCACATCTTTGTCTCCTGGCTGCATCCCTTCAAAGAACAGAAGTTGGTTGTTGTTGGGAGTGAAGGGATGGCGGTCTTCGATGACATGAAAGGCTGGGGAGAAAAACTCCAGCTGTATCCACACCGTATAGGTTGGCGCGAAGGGCTTCCTGAGCCGGAGAAAGGTGAGGCTGAGTCAGTGGCCATCGAACAGGGCGAACCGCTCAAGATAGAAGCTCATCATTTTGTTGATTGTGTCTCTGATGGCAGCACGCCACGAACTAATGGTGCTGAGGCTTTGCGGGTGCTGCAAATACTGGAAGCGACGGAGCGCATACTGACTGAGCAACGTTCGGGGGAGAGCTAATGAGCAAGCCGGAATCTTTTCCTGACGTCTTCGTTCATGAGTCTTCGTATATTGACCAAGGCTGCACAATTGGATCGGGTACGAAGATTTGGCACTTTAGTCACATTATGGAGGGCTGCCAGATCGGTAGAAACTGCGTCATCGGGCAGAATGTCATGATCGGACCATCCGTAAAGATTGGTGATCGCTGCAAGATCCAGAATAACGTCAGTTTATATACTGGCGTAATCCTAGAAGATGGCGTCTTCTGCGGTCCCTCTTGCGTTTTTACGAACGTCACCAACCCACGTGCCGAGATAGAGCGTAAGGATGAGTTTCGCAACACACGTGTCGGATGTGGGGCAACCATTGGGGCTAACGCAACAATCATTTGCGGACATGATCTAGGGGATTATTCCTTCGTTGCTGCCGGAGCAGTGGTATCCCGAGATGTGCCCGCTTACGGGCTCGTCGCTGGTGTGCCCGCGAAGCGGATCGGCTGGATTAGCTCTGCAGGAGAGCGACTCGGCGAAGACCTCGTTTGTCCCCGTACGGGGCAGCGGTATGAGGAACTCGGAGACGGGAAGCTGGTGAAAGTGGAAGCGACGGTTGATAAAGGGCGGGGCAATGTTTGAGGTGAGTAGGTCAAACACCTGCCTAGACTGCGGCGAGTGCGACGGGCGATGAATTCGAAACTCCCAATTCCTTTTGTTGATCTTGCGGCTCAAAGACGCCGTTTAGGTAATCGGATCGAGAAAGCCGTGGGTGACGTCTTGGATCACGGCAGGTTCATTCTGGGGCCGGAGGTAGATCGCCTAGAAAAAGATCTTTGTGAATTCTCTGGGGCCAAGAACGCTATAACTTGTGCCAATGGTACGGATGCATTGGTGTTGTCCATGATGGCGCTTGAGATCGGTGAGGGGGATGCCATTTTCCTCCCTAGCTTCACATTTTCGGCGTCAGCCGAAAGCGTTGTGCTTGCGGGGGCAACACCCGTGTTTGTGGACATCTGCCCGGACACACTCAATATCGATCCGGCCGGCCTGCGAGCAGGGTTTGAAGAGGCTCGGACTGCCGGGCTCAGGCCCAGGGCCGTGATGGCGGTCGACCTGTTCGGCCAGCCCGCTGACTATAGCTCGATCGCTGGGTTCTGTGGTGAGAAGGGACTCTTACTTATTGCGGACGCTGCACAAAGTTTTGGAGCCTCGTATCAAGGCGCGAGGGTTGGAACGTTAGCCACCGTTACGACGACCAGCTTTTTCCCATCTAAGCCGTTTGGTTGTTACGGGGATGGTGGTGCGATCCTGACAGATGATGAGGATATTGCGGATCTCCTGCGTTCTTTGCGTGTCCACGGACAGGGTAGTGATAAATATGACAACGTCCGGATCGGGATGAACAGCCGCCTCGATACCTTGCAAGCAGCAATTCTCATCGAGAAGTTGTCAATATTGGAAGACGAGATCGAAGCGAGACAAGACGTTGCGGCTCGCTACAAGCACGGGCTAGAGGACCGTGTTATCAGCCCTGATGTAACTGATGGGATAGTTTCCGCCTGGGCTCTGTATACCATTCGATTGCCGGAAGCTCGGCGCGATGCAGTCCATGATGGCCTCTTAGAGTTAGGTGTTCCCACAGTCGTTTACTATCCTCGGCCGCTGCACTCACAGCCGGCCTATGCAGGGTATCCAGCGGTTGATCTGCCAAACTCTGAGGCCGTTTGTAGTGAGGTCCTGAGCCTTCCGATGCATCCGTATCTTGAGGAGGCGGTGCAGGATGTGATTGTAGAGGGTGTAAACAAGCTGATTTGAAAGACGAGCGAGTTATTAGCGTCACTGGGTTTAACGAAAATACCGTCTCGAATGACTAGCTTGTTCCTGCATTAGAGGACAGTCACCGTCCAGTGATTCTCAAGAATGTTCCAGAGTTAGCGCCGGAAGATTCACACGTCGAGAAGCTGCTTTACCGGAATCCCACAGAGGTTTGTCGCTTTGGTTCCTCTCCCCAGTTCCGTTACTGCTGCCGCGACCAGCTCGCCAGCATTGATATCCATTCCCTGAGGCCTGAGGAACTTCGAGAGAAAGGCTAGGCGAGCTTCGGCATGATCATCGTGGCCGGAAGCGACAGCCTCAAGCTGTGTTA
>Ga0187827_10002609_pt1 | contig 24392 bp, 11 predicted proteins | sample ETNtaG_39_FD_167969 | JGI IMG/M metagenome (GOLD analysis project Ga0187827, IMG submission 167969) | Marine microbial and viral communities from oxygen minimum zone, Eastern Pacific Ocean - ETNP2014_SV_150_PacBio MetaG (Illumina Assembly) | ecosystem: Environmental > Aquatic > Marine > Hypoxic... | reverse complement strand
GTGCAGCCAAAGTAATTGCCGACCGCCTGAACCACGCGCGGAAAGAGAACAAGAAGAAGGCCTCCAGCGCACGCAAAACACAGAAGCCTTCAACGACGAAACCGGACTCACCTATCCCCGAAAGTTTGGGAAACATCCTCCTCAAACTCGCCGCAGGCCTGGGCGTAGACCCGCACCGCCTTGAGACCCAAATCGGAAATCTACTCCCTAACCAAAAACAAATTAAGGGAAACAATGAAAAGTCAAAAAACACACCTGCGATCACTTAGGAACTATGAACGCTTGGGACTCCTTACGATAGAATCATCGACCAGGCGGGTCGAAGTAACGCGCCGCAGGCCATTCGAATGCGAGGGAAGAGAATGAAGATCAGTTGGAGTGCTTGCTTGTCGGCTGTCGTGATGTTTCCCTTCTGGCTGGCGGCAGAGGCGCCGTTACTTTACGTACCCTTCGACGGCAGCGACCAGGGGATCCTTACCACGAACAGGACGGCCAAGGTCACGCCGTTTACATCCATGAAAGGGCCGTTCGTGCAAGGGGTGAAGGGGCAGGCCCGGGTTCTGGGGGGCAAGAACAAGTGCAGCTTCTTCCTCAACAACGGTTTCCACCCGCCCAGAGGCACGCTGATGCTGTGGGTGCGGCCAGAAGACTGGGCGCCCGCGTCTTCGAGGCATTTCGTTTTCTTCACCCGAATCAGATTCACAGAGATCAAACGCGATTACGTAAGGCTCATCCTCTACAAATACTGGAACGCGAACGACCTCGTTCTGCTCGTTCAAAATACAGTCAAGGGGAAGCAGAACTCGATGATCCGAGTGCCTATCGAGTCGTGGCAGAAGGGGGAGTGGCATCATCTCGCGGTGACCTGGAATGCGGAGAATTACCGGCTCTTCGTTGACGGAAAACCTGGGGGCAAAGCTCCCGCCATTACGCTTCCTTCACAGGGCCGATGGGAGATAGCGGTCGGCACGCCGGCTCCGGGCTGGCTCTACCTCGGCAAGGAGCGGAACGCTATCGACGAGGTGGCTATCTGGCCGAGGGCCATGTCTGGCGACGAGGTCAAGGAAGCGTATGAAGCAGGGGCGAAGTCGATATCGACTCAAGAACCAGACAAGCGCGCCCAATCAGCTTTTCCAAAACCTATCGAGGGCAACATCGCTCTCGATTCGAATGGCGCGTTCGCGCTGGCATCGTCCTTCAAGAACTTCGAGTCACTGTACTCTGACAACCTCGTCGATGGAACCGACGCGTCCGCGTGGCAGCCTTTTGACGATTCGCTTCCTCAATGGGTCGAGGTGCGGTGGGAAGTGCCTTTAAGAATAAACGAAGTTGTCCTGCGCCAGCAGAAGGCAGGAAGTGTCTCTGCGTATTCTGTCTTCGGGTGGGCAGACGATAAGTGGAAATTACTCCAGGCGGTCGATGAAGCGCCGGACCAGCGTGACCTGACCTCGAGTTTCGAAGAAACCTCGACCGGCCGTGTGCGCGTCGTGATCAGAGAGGCCGACCCAGCGGAACTGGCTCTGACATCGTTGGCCGTGCGCGGACCGAATCAGCCGATTCTGGAGCAACTGCGGAACCGCCAGAGGTCAAAGGAAATTGAAGAAGCATCGCTGACACGGGTCACCATTCATCCATCCAAGCCGCGTCCCGGTCAAACCGTGACCGTTGAAGTGGGTATGCAGGCTCCGCGGAAACTTAAGGACGACTACGCATTTCTCCTTGAAACAGGCGACAAGTCGGAGTTTCCCATGTGGGAGAATTTTTCCATTGCCAAAGTGCTGATGGAACCACAAACACCGACGACGCAGTGGACTCCCGGCCAGGAAGGTCTCCTCAAATTCAACTTTCGTCTGCCCGAACACTCTCCTGACGGGATGACTTTCGTGCGATTACATGCGTTCGGCAGAAAGCAAGGATCCACTCTCGAAATCCTCAACGCCGAAGGAGAGAAAACTGACGAAGTGGCCAAAATCCACATCAGGCGCTTCGACCCAGAAGCTGCCCCGGCACTTCACAGCGCTACTGCCAGGTTTGAACAAGGGTCTGCGGCGCTGGATATGGGTGGCCAGAAGACTCCGCCGGCCGCATGGTCATTCACTGACCCCTCCTTCGATAGATTCCACTACTACTCACAGACGGGCATTCACCTTTACCACGTCAAGGCTCATCCGCTCACCTACGATGAGACCCCCGAAATGCTCGAGCGGACCTGTGGGCATCTCGACAAACGCATCAGAGCCGTGCTGCGAACTGATCCGGGCGCAGTGCTACTCGTTGATTTTGATCTGCGGCCGGGGGGCGACTGGCTGAAACGTAACCCCAAGGAGCGGCTTGTCACCGCGTTCGGAAAGCTTGGTCCGGTCTGTTTCTCATCTGCCAAGTACAACGACGAAATCCACCAGTTTGTGAGGCAAGTCATCGCTCACCTTCACAAGCAGCCGTACTACGACCGCATCGCCGGGTATCTGCCCATGGCTTGCGGCGCGCCGGATTCGTCGATGGGCGGGGTTGAGGACAACCTGTTTCAAAAGGACAGGGCTAAGATGACCTTCGGCGACTACAACCCGCAGGCCATTGCTGAGTTTCGGGTTTGGCTGAAGACGAAGTACAAAGGTTCGGCGGCAGCACTGCGAGATGCCTGGCAAGATGAAGATCTAACGTTCGACACGGCGCGACCGAAGATTGCCGAATTGGTGGCGGAGGGGGCAGATGGTGGTGTCTTCCGCGACCCATTGGGCAGTGCGATGACATTCGACTACGCGGAATGGCTCTCAGGGGTCATGGGTCGCTTCTATTCGCGGTTGATGAAGACGATCAGGAGCGAGGCAGGTAGGCCCATAGTCGTTGGCACTTACTACGGATACAACGTCGCGGCACTGCGCGGTTACAACAATCCGGGTGGGTGGTTTCAGAACAATAACTTCGACCTGCACGAAAGGCTGCAGAACCCAGACTGGGACTTCTTCGCCGCGCCCACGCCGTATAGCAACCGCCGGGCGGGAACGAGTTACTACACATCATTCACCCATGATTCTGTGCGCCTTCACGGAAAGCTCCTGATGGGTGAACACGATCATCGAACCTTCGTCGCCGGGCCCACAACTTACGGTCGCCTGCGCAGCGATACCGAGACCGAGGCCGTACTCAAACGCGATGTGGCGGGAACCATCATCGACGGTGCAGGGTACTGGTTTGCTGACTGGAGCCGCCATAGCGGACGGGATGCGGTCGGCTTCTTCATGGACCCCGGCATCCTCGACACCATTGGGAAGACGATGCGAATCCACCAGGATGCACTCAAACGGCCAAGGTCGTCAGTCTCCGAGATCGCCGTGATCACCTCAGGCAAGACCGCGCGTTACCACGACCTTTACCGAGCCGCGCCGATTTACCACAACCTGATCCCGCACACGTTATGGGACGCGATGGGCAAGATGGGGGCGCCGTACGACATCTACACGTTGGAGGACATCTCACACCAGGCTGTCCGCGAAAACTACAAGCTCTACATCTTCCTTAACACTTTCTACCTTACACCGTTCGATCGACAGGCAATCGAGGGCCTCAAACGAGATGGTAAGACGTTACTCTTCTTCTACGCGCCCGGTTACGTCAGCCGCCAGACCGGCCTCAAGGTGAGCAACATCGAACGCGTCACAGGAATCCGTGTGACTAAGAAGTCCGAGAGAGAACTGATGGAATACAAGGTGACCGACACAAAGCATCCTGTTACGGATCGCCTGGCTGACGGTGCAGGCTGCAGGATTCAGCCGTTCAGTTACGCACTGTCGCGCGAACTCCATCCTCCCGCGTTCGGCCCCGTTTTCCATGTTGAGGATCCGGAAGCAGTCGTACTCGGCAAGTATCCCGACGGAAAGGCCGCCCTCGCAGTCAGAGACATGGGTGACTGGAAAACTGTTTACTGCGCAGTGCCTCGAATGAATTCAGACCTGCTGCGCGGTGTGGCACGTTACGCCGGTGTCCATCTCTACAGTAATCGCGACGTGGTGATGAAAGTCGACAACCGTCTTCTGATGCTGCACAACGGGTACGAAGGCGATGTGCAGTTAGACATCGCCCTGCCCGGAGCCGGCCGAGTCGTCGACGCCTATTCTGGTGAAGTCATGACTCAGAATGGACAATCGTTTGTCGCGAAGTTGCCGAAGGTTGCGACTCGACTCTATTGGCTGAATCCTCCGCCGGAAACGCGAACTGAATGATGCCTTTCGCATCCATGATTCCGCCCCTCCGATGCTGTCTCATGTCCCACGGGCCTACAGGCGCCATTGCTATTCACCTAAGTGACCAGAATTGCTCCACGGAATCTCGTGTGCAAGTGCCGCGGACCCTCGTCCGTGTTCTTCTGATTCCCATTGTTGCGATGCTCCTGTGTGTGGCGGCTGAAGCAGAGACAGCGCCCCCTGCGCGGCCGGAAACCCCGCCTCGCAGCAGCAAGATACCTGACCTCGGGGACAAGGCAGTTCTGGAATTCAATGCCGGCGCCCTGAGTAATCAGACCACCGGAGATGCCAGCATTCTTGCGGCCCCGGACTGGCTGTCCGAGCCCGGTCAGCCGCTCTTGCTGGCAAGTACGACATCGGCAAAGGGGTTTGCAGTGATCCACACAGCCCATATCAGGATCGAGCCTCGGCGCCAGTACCGTGTTCAGGCTCTACTCAAGCTACTTGGATCGGCCCCCGACTCCAGCGTCAGCCTGTGGGTGAGAGAATACGCGGATCCGAACCGGCGTCCGATCACGCCTTACCCAAGAACCGGAGTCAAAGACAGATCCGTCCAGGCGCACCAGCGAAACATCTGGACTATCCGTTCTTTGACGTTCCGGACCAGGCCAGAGGCGCGCTATCTGACAATCTCCATTAACACCGCAGGCGCTCCGACTGAGTTGTTAGTGAAGAGCGTCCGAATCGTGGATGTCGAGAAGAGGAAAGATGAGGATGCCCGAGAGATGAAAGACGTCCTGATGCAGTTGCAGCGGGAGGCATCGAGCAGGAAGCCGCTTGTCGATCGCACGCTGGTATTCTCGAGGGCGCAAATGAAATATGGATTGGAAAGGAACTACATGCGCAAGTGGATCGATCGCCCGTTACTCGTCGATCGCGCCCTGCGCGTTCCCAGGAAGTACGTCACCCCTTACCCGAGTTACGTTCGGATGATGGATGTCGTCGAGCAGTATGGCCTGGATGGTCTGGCCTTCTTCCCGGAGACTAAAGATCGCATGGGGATGTTCGAGCTCACCGAGCGCGCTGCTCCCAGAGAGTTCGTCTTGCTGCCGGAGTTCATCCCAAACGGCAATATCGAAGCCAAGGCTGAAGTCCTGAAGAACGCGCTGAAATGCAGGAACACCGTTCGGATCAAAGGCAAGATCCTGGTCACGTCTTACGTCGCCAGCGCGTTGAAACCTTCGGAATGGAAGAAGGTACTCAGCAGTCTGCGAGACCGTTACGGTGACTGTTTCATCTTCTTACCAGCACTCACGAAACCGGTCAGATTCAAGAGTGATTTCCAGGAGGGAATCGCAATTGCCAGGGAAGAGGTTGATGAATGCAAGGCATTTCTGCGTTCCTATCTCGATGTCTGTGACGGCCTCTACTTCAACTACGCGGCCGCCCTGAAACGGAAGAACCGGACTTTTGACAGGGAGTTCTATCGCGAGCTTCTCATTCCCATCTACAAGAGTGTCCTGTCGGAGGCGAGATACCGGCACAAGTTTCTGGGTCTCAGCGCATACCACTCGCACTACAACGCCGATCTGTCACTCGGTCTGCAAGAAGACGGGACAAAGACCCTCCGCAATTCCTTCGAAGCAGCGATGGACGCACGACCCGATGTCATCGTTCTGCCGGAGTGGGATGAGGTAAACGAAAATACCTGCTTCCGTCCCACGGTCTACAATTCGTTCACCACACAACGAATCCTGCGCTACTACATGAGCCGGTTGCGTGGGAAAGCGCTCGCACCAGCTCCCGGCGACGACACTTCCCTGCCTGACCTGATCGTAAGCTACCGGAAGCTTCTCACGCTTGGTGAAAAACTCGAGGTCGAGCTGCTGAATGTTCCCGACTCGCTGAAGAAGCACAGCTACAGGGTCCAGCTTCAGCTCTTCGACCATGCCGGCAATCTTGTTCGGAAGCTCGATCCACTGGTGTTTCATACCGGCCGGCTTCAGGCTCAGACCTGCACAGTCCCGTCCGAGGAACTCGCCGCTTACCCGTCGCTGATACCCGTCCTTAACATCGAAGGCTACAAAGATCAGCAGGCGATCATCATTGACCGAGGATTGCATCACATACAGGTACGGGCAACCTGGAACTGGGACTACAAGTTCGTGAAGCAGCCGATCCGTGACCTGATAAGGCCGAATAGAGCATCTTTCACATTTGGCCAGCTCCCCGCCCTCGGTGCCCTCGGTGGAGACGGGCGGGCCTTGGTGGCGGGCACGTTCGAATGCAATGAGAAGATCGCACTGGTGGAAGTTCTGGAGGATGACGATGTCGTTTATGCCGTAGATCCCGATAACGAATTCTTTCGCGACAGCAGGGACCAGCTTCTTCTATGGATTGAGTTTCGTTCGCTGCGAAAACAGGACCTGTCGGGGACATTGACGATGCACGGTGCCACCTGCGACTGGCGTTTTAACAACCTTCACCTTCACCAGCCGCCCCCCACACTTAACGTCCAGGAGGATAAAGTCGAAATACGGACGCCAGTGGGCAGCCACCTGAGGTGGGTATACGCGGCCCTCCCCAGGAAGAGAGCGGAAGCCGCCAGGCTGGAGTTCGATTTCAACCTTTTTAAAACTGTAATCCCCGTCAAGCAGATTATTGAAAACGGCATTTACTCTGAAACACATCCGGACGGCCTTACCATGACGGTTGGGGAGTACTGGAAGCAGCCTGATATGCCCAGGCACTTGGACCGATCGCGGGTCTCTTTCACCGCGCGTGTGAAACCAGAGCTCCCGACGTCGCAGTTTCACATGCGAGTGACGTCAAAGTCTGGAAAGACATACCGCAGCGTCCCTTTGCTTCTGCCAGAGGCAATGGGTGGACCTTCTGTCGACCTTCGCGCCTACTCGGACAGCAAACAGCATCCGGTTAACGTCCAGGTCCGGGAAGTGCGCATCCCTGATTGCTCGTACGATTTCACACCGAAGTACGGTTCTATCTTGCACACAGATGCCGGTCGCCCTTTCTGGGGTCAGCTTGGCGGATACGTCGACTCCAGCTCGGGACGCGGCGGAAACGGAGGAGGAGTTTCAGCCACGCTATTTCGCTTCGGCACGTATCAGTATCCAGTGGACGCGCACAGGACCGCGCCCACTCGGAAGATGCGGGATGGTCACCCCTGTCTCGAATTCGACGGGATCGGCAACTACTTTCTCCTGCCCCGTGAGGCTCTGCCGCGACACGGGCCGTTCACCCTCACTTTCGAGATATTCCCATCTACGGACAAGAAGCCTCAGTACCTGTTCATGCACCGCTCACTCCGTGCCAGCTCACTGATGCTTTTCATGCAGGCCGGCAAACTTGGAGGTTCCTTCAGCGCGCAAGGCGGCAAGCATTACTCATTCAAGTCCGACCTCCAAATTGCTGCTGACCGTTGGTCGAAAGTGTCGGCCGTTTATGATTTCACATCCATGCGTCTGCGAGTAAACGATAAGGAACAGAGTTTTCCCTGCTCCGGCCCCGGGCTGAATATCGGGCCCTGCGGTTTTGGTGGTTATGGCAAAGGAGGCAAGAATCACGATGCGCCGGGCAACGCCTGGTGGTTCAGTGGTTACTTGAAGTCTTTACGGATCATTCACAACGTCACTGATGGACCACCTCGGTAGAAAAAGCCGCGAAGTCATTCGCACATCCGACACCCGGTCATCAAGAAAGAAATTAAGATGACCAAAAGTTAGCAACACTCCATAATTTCAACACTGCCAGATTTCAGGACCTACCGGAGGACCAACAAGTGAATGCCCGTGAGAGAGTTCTCAGGACGCTGGATTTCAAACCGGTCGACCGTGCGCCGCGCCAACTCTGGTGTCTGCCCTGGGTCGGCATGTTTGCCAATGACGAGTTGAAGGCACTACTGAACGATTTCCCCGGAGATTTCACAGGGCCTGGTGGCGTATTGGCTCAAGGGGACCGCTCTCGCGGCGAAAAGGGCCGGAAGGGAACTTACCTAGACGACTGGGGCAGCGTTTGGGAATCGGCCGAGGATGGCGTGGTGGGCGAAGTCAAAGAGCCGCCGCTGTCCGATTGGTCGGCGCTTGAATCGTACCAGCCGCCGTGGGAAATTGTCGACAATGCGAACTGGGATGCCGCCAACCAGGCCCAGGAACTGAACCTCGCCGGTCAGCCCATGTTCATGTTAGCGGGCAGCGGCGCACAGCCCTTCGAGCGCATGCAGTTCCTCCGCGGGTCAGAGGCTCTATTTATGGATATGGCCTACGATACGGCCGAGTTTCGGAAGCTCCTCGATATGGTTCACGAGTTTGGCCTGAAGGCCGTCGAGGGCTGGGCCAGGACGGATGTCGATGCGATATCTTTTTCCGATGACTGGGGGAGCCAGACTTCGCTGTTGATCGCACCGGAAATGTGGCGACATTTTTTCAAACCCCTCTACCGGCAGTACTGCGAGATCATCCGCTCCTCAGGCAAGAGAGTGTTCATGCACAGCGATGGGCACATCTCTGCAATCTACGAAGACCTCATCGAGATTGGCGTGGACGCGGTGAACAGCCAACTGTTCTGCATGGACATCGAAGACATTGGCCGGCGATTCAGAGGCAGGATTACCTTCTGGGGAGAGATTGATCGCCAGCAGGTCTTGCCTTTTGGCTCGGTGGATGATGTCACCAATGCAGTCGCGCGGGTCCGACGGGCTCTCGACCACGGCAGCGGCGGCGTCATTGCCCAGTGTGAATGGGGCAAGAACAATCCGGCCGAAAATGTCCGTGCCGTTTTTGATGCCTGGATGGAGCCGGTTGGCAATCAGGCCGAGTGATGACCATCATGAAATCCTCCAGATATTTTTTGCCACTGTGCCTTGGCGCTAATCTCGATTCTGCCGACTGTCACCAGCGCGGAGGGCGACGGCTGGACACTCGCATTCAAGGAGACCTTCAAGGATGCAAAGTGGCGTATGTCTTCCCAACGGGTCTTTGGCGTCGTAAACTCTAGTGAATTGGCCGGTCCCCAAACGAGAGCAAAGAAACACCTATTTCGGGGAATTCCCATGGCCCAAATGGATTCGCTCCTCAACGAAATGAAGGCGGCCGGTGCGTCTGACCTTCACATGGTGGCGGGCCAGCCGCCCAAAGTTCGCATCCATGGAAGTCTCATAGATTTTGGGGAACGGCCCCGCCTGACAGATGAGAGTCTTAAGGCGTTGCTGCGGGAAATGTGCGACAGCCGAGCGTGGGAGACATTCGTCAGGGACAAGGATCTCGACTTCGCCTACAGCCTTCCGGGCGTAGCCAGATTTCGGTGCAACTACTTTCAGCAAATCTTCGGCGCCGGTGCAGTCTTTCGAATTATCCCTCAGGACATTCAAACTCTTGAGGACCTCGGAATTGCGGACACCGTACGCCGGTTGTCCGAACTGCAATCGGGGCTGGTCCTGGTTACGGGTCCGACGGGTTGCGGCAAATCAACGACCTTGGCGGCCATGATAGATCACATCAACACCCAGCGATCATGCCGCGTCCTGACCATCGAAGACCCGATTGAGTTCGTGCACCAGAACAAGAAAGCCGTGATTCTCCAGCGAGAGGTAGGACGGGAAACTCGCAGCTTCGCCGATGCGCTCCGCAGCACGTCACGGGAAGATGTGGATGTCATCCTTGTTGGCGACATGCGAGACCTGGAGACCATATCCCTTGCTTTGACAGCAGCAGAAATGGGCGCACTTGTTCTGGGAACGCTCCACACCAACAGTGCGGCGAAGACTGTGGCACGCATCATCGACGCCTTTCCCTCGGAGCGGCAGGCCCAGGCCCAGACCATGCTGGCTGAATCGCTTAGCGGGGTCGTGGCGCAGTTGCTGCTCCGAAGCGCGGAGGGCGATGGCCGGGTGGCGGTGATCGAAATCCTGGTGGGCAGTCCGGCTCTGGCCAGCATGGTCCGACAGGGGCAGCTCGATAAGATTACCTCGTACATCCAGACCGGCCGCGGAGAAGGGATGGTCTATATGGACGACGCCATCGAGGAAAAGCTCAACGAGGGACTCATCACTCCCCGGGAAGCCTACATGCGGTCTCAGGACAAATCGCGGTTCGAGAAACTGATTGGGGATGACCTGATTTAGAGTCTGTGGGTGTGACTTCTCCGCGCAGCGCGGAGATAATTACCACGGATGGCAAAGCCATCCCACGGATGAAGACAGAATAAAAACTTCTTCATCCGTGGGATGGCCTTGCCATCCGTGGTATTTCTATCGTAGCTGCGGCTGCGGCCGAAGGCAGCCTTAGGAAAAGTAGCTTCCAGCCATGGAGCCACCGACACGAGGTCGGCGGGGACTCTCTGGCTGGCTACGTTGAACATGATGTAAAACAGAGAGCGTCCTCAAAGATCCCAACCCGAAGCATCCGTCTGGCAAGGAACGGACATCCGAAGCTTAGCCAGTCTCTTCCCAGAGCTTCAGTAGGTATTGATGGCTGTTCTTGAGTGCATCGACCCGTTCCTCGTCAGGGACATTTTCACAGTTGATGAAATGGGCTCTTTCGTCCGGGTTTCGTTTGAAAGCTCTGATGTAGAGCTCGAACGGGCTGTGACCGGTACCCAGTTCGATGGACCACATGGGCTGGGGCCGGTCTTTGCCCAGGCTATGGTCTTTCCATCCGACGACCGGAATCCGATTGGGGTACTCGTCGACAAGCAGCCAGCCGTAACCTTCCGCGCTCGTCATGTGTCCGATGTTGAGGAGCAGGCCGGCGTTCCGGCACGGCATGGAATCAAGCAGCAGGCGGCAGTCGTCCAGCCCCTCCACCCAGGATCGATGATGAACGTCAACGCCGACACGCAGCCCCCGGTCCTCGAAAGCTTCTGCCGTGGCGTTCATGCAGGCGGCGAGCCGTCTGATCGGCTCCTCCTTTTCTTCGGTGGGAACCTTCGAGCGACCGCAGCCCGGCACAGGATGCGTCAGGAACTTGCAGCCGAGAGCCAGGGCATATTGTGCGTACTCCTTCATCGCTGCCGTCGTCGGTTCGATACCTTCGTCAGTCTCGACATCGATCTTTCCCGAAAAATGAAGCGAACCGATTTCGAGCCCGGTATTGCGGACAGCTTTGAGCACATGCTCCGGATTGGAGTCGAGGACGTTTGGAAACGCGCTCGGGCAGGTGCCGTCCGGCCCAACCGTGTCTGCCCCCCGGCTGGTGCGGACCTTCTCCGTGTCAAGAGAATCGTCCCGCCGGGTCGTCAGCAACAGAATGGAATCAAAGCCAATCTCTTTGATCGTGTCGAGGGTTCTTTCGAAGGACATGTGATGTCCGACGGCATGGGTGACAGTTCCAAATTTCATCAGGGATGTTCCTCGTTACAGCCTGACAACGAGGTCGTTGGCAGGATCGATTTCAAAACAGTGCACGGCTTTGGGTGTGCCGTGAAACGGAATGCCCTCGCATGTATCTACAGACCTGAACAACAGCGACGACCCGCCAGGTCAAACGATACGGTCACCTCTCGGCCGGAAGATTCTCCGTGAACGACAAAGGTGGACCGATCGGTGCGGTCGAGATGCCATTTCAGATCGTCCGGTTGTCCAAGGTGGAGCGCCCAGAGAAATTCAATTTCGGTTGAGGGGAAGAGCGGTCCGAAGCTCCGCAGATGGATGGCCAGCTCTACCTCCTTCAACGCGTTGCTGTCTTCGTAGTACGTTGTCCGGGTCTGCTCTGAATTACGCCAGGGAGTTGTCGGTTCAGGCAACAGGCGCGTCAGTGAGAGCTGGTGTCCCTCATTCTCGATGAGGTGGCTTGAGCGGCCACCGGTAAGAGTTCCTTCGTGGTGCAGGAGCCATTCCCAGCGCCGGGGCGCAGCCGAGGCGAGGTCGTCGTAGATCAACACGACGTCGGGCCGGACGAAGACCAGCCAGCGGTCGAATCGGTCCAGCAGTCCCGGATAGACGGCACTCCCGTCACTGATGAACCAGGAGATTTGCTCGTCCGAATGGGAGGCAACAATACGTCCGGCACATTCGGCGCCGTGGGTCTGGCCCTGCCCGTCTACAAGGACCGTGTTGTGACCGATTGTCCCATTGGCATCAAAGTCCCATCTGGGGCCGGCGCTGTCGAAGAAGCCGAGGAAGTGCGCATAAGGCCATATACCGGAATCGGTGATCAGACGGGTGCCTCCCTTGGAGACGACAAAGGACTGAATATCGAGATGGGAATGACCTACCTCAGTCGGCCCTGATTTGAGGCCAACGAACATGGCTTCTTCGGACCAGTCGCTGCGGGCGACGGCAATGCCCGTGGTGGGGAAGACCTTTGCCATGGGCCTACCTTCGGGGACGCCCGATGACAGGGACGGGTCGTCAAAAAGGACATCCCAGATACTTTGGCGGTCCATTTTACGGGCGGTCCATGCAAGGTGTTCGAGACGATTCTCCCGTGCCAGTAACAGCAACGGCGTCGGGCTGATGGTTGGCACGTTGTCCGCATAGTTGAAAACGGAGCCGTCGGGCAGAGCGGTGTCAGTGAAGTAATCTGCGCTGGTCTCGAGAGCTGGATGTTGGAACAGGTCCAGCCCTCCCTGGGTGAGCCGACGAAGCGCAAGGGCGAATCGCAGGCCATAGAACAGGGTCGCCGACCAGTAGCCGGGTCCTTCTTCCCAATCGCCCTCCGCGGGAACGCGATCGAGGATGTCCGCAATCCCCTCCAGGCCGAACTCAATGATTCGGAGGCGATCGGGCAGGTTTCTCAGCCCGAGAGCGGCAAGACCGGCCTCTCCGCACGTCATGATTCTCCAGTTGTACGGATGGTCCCGCAGGGCCCACCATTCGGACCGTTCCTCACAGGATTCGAGGAAGGAACGGAGGCACTTTTCATATATGCCGTTGGTGATGAATTCCTCATCCTCCGAAGAGATCTCGGGGCCGAGAGCTTCAAGAGCCAGCGTCATGGCCGCGGCCGTGTTTGCCGCACAGTGATCGCATTTCATGTGGCCATGGACATGGGCCACCCAGCGCGGCCTCTCGATAAAAACACGCAGCAGTTTGAGGACCGCTTCACGTTGCCGTTCCTGTGGCTGAACCATCTCTGCCGCGGTCAAACATCCCAGTTTCCCCAGAGAATAGTAAGGTTCCGTAACGGTGAAGAGGTCGGGGTCATTAAGCGTCCGTTCCGCGTCACCGAGAATCTGACCCCATATCTCAGGCTGGGACTGCAGCCGCTCCAGAGCCGATTCAAGCTCCGACGAGGCGTAAAGCAGCCCCGGTCGTTCGGCGATCTCCGGAACTCCCGACTCGAGCATCGGTCGCAGTGATTCAAAGGTTTTGGTGTGCATTTCAGATTTCCATTTTCGCAAGACGTTCCCCGTGGGATACGACCTTGCGGAAGGCCTCGGCAGTCTGTTCCACCCAGTCGGGGTTGGGGTCCACCGGCGTGGTCAGCCAGAAACACGTATCGTGGATGCGCTCGCTCACAGGGAGAGAGCCGCGTTCCATGGGTCGCCTCACATCAGCAGAGAGGTCCGCCCAGGGGCCTCCAAGATTTTCGAAGGGGAATTTGCAGAACAGTGGCTCGAGGTGCATCGCACCGTAGCCATGTGGTGCAATCTCCGGCTTTGTAGCCACGCCTTCGGCTACGAGCGCCTTCAGGATGGCCGAGACGGGAGCCCCGATCTCTTCGGGATCAATGCAGCCGGTGTAGAGCAGGAGCCCGCCTCGCTTTGCCCTTGGATAGACCTTTTGAGGAGAGATCCCTTTGACCGGCTCGAGCAGTTGGTCGAGTCGATCGAACCATGCGAGCCGCTTTTCGTTCACGCCGGGAAGGCGCTCCAACTGAGCCCGTGCCATCGCGATGCCGAGGGGATTCGCTCGGTACTTGACTCCCAGTCCCATGCCGCGCAGGTCTTTGAACTGGTCGGTGACATATAACTTCTGGCACCTGCCGTACTGGCCCAGCGCCAGCATTCGGTCGTAGAGCTCATCGTCGTCGGTTATGGCTACGCCGGCCTCCACTCCGTTAATGGCTTTGCTCGCCTGGAGACTGAAGCATCCGATATGACCGATGGAGCCGACCTGCCTGTCATTCCACAACGCCCCGTGCGCGTGAGAGGCGTCCTCGATCAGTTTGATCTCCGTTCCCTCAACGATGTCAAGAAAAGCGTCAATGTCTGCGGGATTCCCATAAACGTGCGTAACCAGAATGGCGCACGTTTGGTCTGTAATTCGTTTCCTGACGTCTTCCGGATCGGCACAAAAGGTTTCGGGATCGGCTTCGCAGAAGACCGGGGTGGCCCCGCAGTGCAAGATGGGCGTAATGCTCGCATGCCAGGTGACCGAAGGGACGATCACTTCCCTGCCGACGCGCGCTCCCGCCGCGAAGATCGCGGAATGTACCGTGGCTGTACCGTTGCACATGCTGAGGGCGTGCTTCGTGCCGGCAAATTCACGGAATTCTTCCTCAAACTTATCCAATGAAGCGTACGCGTCGCCGAAATGATCCAGGACGTCGTTGACATTTTTTCTTTCGAGGTCGCTCACCGTCTCCCATGCATCGTTCATGGGCGCTGTAACGGCCCGGGGGCCGCCGTCAAAAGCCAGGGGGATCATCGCCATGATTCAATATCTCCATTAAAGCAGGTAGATGCGATGCGCAGCTTCTCTACGCTGCGCCATTCTTTACAGCCCGAATATCCCGGCAGCGTTGCTCCACAGAATAAGGCGCTTCAAGGTGTCCGCAATGTTGGCATGCAGTACCCGGCCGAGTTGGAAGGTGAACCCGTTCAGAGGAAAGTCTGAGCCGTAGACGACCTGCGTGGGTGGGACCTGATCGACAACCCAGGCCAGAGCGCCCCGGGGCATTCCCGATCCGGCCAGGTCGAAGAACAGGTTCGGCCGTGCATGGGCCACATCAAGAAAGGGCTTGAGCCCTTCTCGGGTCCCCCCTCCAATGTGAGCATAGATGAACTTCGCGTCCGGATGGTCAGCCAGTATCTGCATCAGAAACTCCGGGGATGGCCCCAGGTGGCCATGACAGAGGATTGGACAGCCCTGTTGTTGTGCCGTCCGGAAGCCTGGACGGTAAAGTGGATCCTCCGTGGCCGTATCGTGAAGGGTACAGTGGAACTTGATCCCCCGACATCCCAGTTCGTCGAACCCGCGCTTCATCTCGTCAGCCATCTCCAGCCCGTAGTTTGGATTGTAAACGACGTAACCCACCAGCCTGTCCGGAAAGGCTTCCACCGCCGCGCCGACCCGGTCGTTCCCCGCGCGGAAGTCTGGTCCGACGGCCTGAATATCACTGACGGCACACCGTTCAACTCCCACCTGGTCCATCCGCTCTACGACGTCTTCGGCCGTCCGGTCGCAGGTGTATTTCCGTTCCCAGAGCCCGAGATGCCCATGAACATCGAATACCTGGAATCGCCCGGGGCCACAGGGCCAGTCATGTTTCTCAGCTTCCTTTGCAGGAAGACCAATCAGTCGCCTCAGGTTATTCCCTGCGATGTCGGCGCGCTGCTCTTGTGTAATCTGCGCGCCCTGCACGAGCGCCATCGGCCCTCCAGGATCGTAAGCCGGCATCCCCGTCCCGAAAAGCAGGCGTCCGTGGCCGAAGCGCTCCGTGACCTCTTCAACGATTCGCGACTCCTGGATGTAGGACGTATCGAGGTGGATGCTCGGGAATTCGTCCCAGAGCCCGAACAATGCGCGCTGCGTCGTACCTCCTTCGCGAAGCAGTACCAGCGGCAGCGCGGGGTGTGCTTCTGCAATGGCGAAGATTTCCCGCCAGTCCAACCTGATCTGATTCCAGCTCGTGCGCCCGGTGTCGATCAGCAGCGGAATGCCTGCCTCGGCCAACTCCGCCAACAAGGGCCGCAATGCGCGCTCCACCAGCGGGTACCTGTGCTCTTCAGGAAACATCCTGACAGCGCGGACGCCGCGGGCGTTCATCTGCTCCACGAAGGCTCTCGGCTCCGGCTGTTCCCTTGTACCAGGGGGCATGACCACCCAGCACGCGTGCAGGCGAGAGTGGCCCCGCGTCATTTCGAGAATCCTGGCATTTCCGTCCGACGGATGGGCCATCCGGGCCTGACTGGCGTAGACAAGAGCGTCGGCGATCCCAATCCGGTCCATTTCTGCCAGCAACGCTTCGGCCGTGCGAAAGCTCGGCTCGCGGTTCGTGCTCGTCGGTCCCAGCATGCAGTTGATGTCAAAACTGTTCATGAACAGACTCATGCTTCACAGCAGTGTTTCCATCACTCGACGATAACCCCATCGGCATACTTCTCGAAGATGGACGGGGCGTAGGCCGGAACAAAGATGTCCGCCTCTTCCCTTATGCGATTCGCAGCCTGGTAAAACTCTTCCGTGCTGCGACACCATCCGATGGGATCTTGTTTTCCAGGTCCGAATAAGAAAAAATCGAATCGGTATAGATGAGCGGTCCGAAACACGCGTATTCCAGGACAGACCGCATTTTCATCTTCGAGCAGTCGGATGCGGGAACGATCTTCGACAACCAGCCGGCGGAGGATATTTGCAGGAAACACGACTTCGCAGGGATTGGGGCATGTCTGGGGTCGGTCCTTCATCTGCGTTCATTTGCATTTGCCATTTGGGAAGCGGCCTGGGGTCGCCCACAGAGGCGCGTCACTTGTTTTCGGCAATGGCGATCCTGAGCTTGGATAGAACGCAGTTGCCCTCGCCTCGCCTCTTCACGGCCAGCTTCAGGATACCATCCGCACTATCCGCGGCCGTGAAGGCGTGCTTGACCCAGGCGCCCTTGCTGAAGTCGTCGAGTCTAACCGGCGCCCGGTTCTGGAATGTCACCGTCTGCTTGCGCAGCCCCTCCGGGTCGTACGCGTACACCGCAACCTCGCCGGTGGTGCCCTTGGGCACGACGACGTCGATCCCCCAGTCGCCTTCGGAGAAGAGGCAGTAATAAGGCTGGGTGCCGGTCGCCGGCCAACGGGAGTACGGCGTGGGTCCTCCCGTGAAACGGACCTTTACTCCCCGCAGGTCCACCTTGGCCTTGTCCACACCGAGCCTGAGAGTCTGCTCGAACATCCCATCCTCCCTCCGGACGACCTGCGGAGCGCCCGGGACCACAAAGGTTCTGTCGTCCAGCGCGAAGGAGGGCTTCCGCGTCTCCCATTTCCCACGGGTGAAGTCCGGTACTTTCACTGGCGCGCTGCCTTTTGCGATAGACTCCCCGGAGAGCGGAAAGATGCAGCTCATGGTCACCGACTCGTAGACATCGAGCGGGGTCTGCGTCTTGTTGCGCACGGCATCGACGAACAGCTTCAGCTCGAGCCAGTCGGTTCCGCCGTGTCCCCCACCGGACCGCGGCGCCTCCCACCACTTGTGCCTGTAGGTCTGATGGTACGGCTCGAAGGGCTCCCAGGCTTCCCGGCCGGGGCTGACACCATCGATGTAGACTGCGTTCCGCTGCTCATTGTAAATGCCCCGTGTGCCTTGGATCATCCAGCGGTTGTCGTACGGACGAGGCAGTTGCATGTCGAAGTTGATGACGATGGTCTTGCCTTTCTTGGTGCGGACCACACTGGAGACGATGTCTCCCTGTGTGTACTTCTGTTTGGCGAGCGAGTGGTCTGGCCCGTGCTTGCGCGTGAAGTAATCTTTCGGCCCAAAGGGATCGGTGGCGGTCGAGGTGATGTAGTCGAAGTAGTCACCGCAGCCGATGTTCATCCAGCTCAGGACGGGACCCAGGTCGTGCGTCGGGTAGAGGTCACAGTTGTGCGTGGTCAGGTACTTGCCCGCCCAGGGCCTCGCCCGTCCGAAGAACCAATGGCCCAGACAGTCGTGCGAGTGCGCGCAGTGGCAGTGGACTATCTCCCCAAACAACCCCTGCCGGATCATGTTCAAGACCGCCAGGTTGTCACTGCGGAAGCTCCAGTTCTCGAGCATCATGCAAGGCACACCAGTTTCTTCGGACGTGTTCACCAAGTCCCAGCATTCCTGTGTGGTGATGGAGCACGGCACCTCGACCCCTGCGTACTTGCCGGCCTTCATGGCGCCGACGGCCATGCGCGTGTGCCATTCCCAGGGCGTGGCAATGATGACCGCGTCGAGGTCGTCCCGGCCGCACAGCCGAGACCAGGCCATGTCGCCATCCGAGTAGCCTTCCGGCGCGTCCTGCCCGGCCGCCACGACGATCTTCTGGGCCCTGGTCACCCGCTCCGGAATGATGTCGCAGACGGCTCGGATCGCCACGCCTTTCATTCCTTGCAGGGTTCTCATCAGCCCGGTGCCGCGTCCGCCCATGCCGATCACGCCGATCCGAATGGTCTTGGCCTCATCGGAGCCGAGCCGGAATGGCTCCCCGAGAGCCATCCCGAGACCTACAGCCATGTTCATCTTCATAAACTTCCTCCGGCCAATCTCTTCACTCATTTGGGTCTCATTTGTGCTCTTAAGAACAGCCGTGATCGCCACTCGTGATCTTAATCGTAATCGTCCCGACCCAGCGGGATAGTTCGAGGCTTCGACTTCCGATTACGATTACGACGGCGATGGTAATTCGACAATCCCGAGATTTCGGGATCGCTCCTGGCACGGTAAGCGCCTACCTCAGCTCCAGGACGAATCTGTCGACGGAGAATCAGGATAATAAGCTGGTCAAGAATCTCAAGGACAAAGAGAGAGATGCCGATCAAGAAATGGCCGCGGCCGTGTTTGCCGTACAGTGATCGCATTTCATGTGGCTATGGTCGTTCGGCGATATCCGGAACTCCCGACTCGAGCATCGGTCGCAGTGATTCAAAAGTCTTAGGGCGCAACTCAGGTTTCCATCACTCGACGATAACGCCATCGGCATACTTCTCGAAGACGGACGGGTCGTAGGCCGGAACAAAGATGTCCGCCTCTTCCCTTATGCGATTTGCAGCCTGGTAAAACTCTTCGGTGCTGCGGCACCATCCGATGGGGATGTTGTTTTCCAGATTCGAATAAGAAAATATCGAATCGGTATAGATGAGCGTTCCCTGTGAAGTGTTGATGGTAACCGCCATGCTGCCTGGATGATGTGCGCCGGTCCGAAACACGCGTATCCCGGGACAGACCGCATCCTCATCTTCGAGCAGACGGATGCGGGAACGATCTTCGACAACCAGCCGGCGGAGGATATGTGTCGGAAACACGATCTCGTAGGGATTGCTCGAGGGGATGCCGGCCGGAGGAGCATGGAAGTCAACCCATGCGGTCCGTCCGATGCATATCGTTGACTCCGTAAAGAGATCAACTCGTCCCGTCGAGTAGGGCCCGATCGGGCTGAGTATCAGGCATTCCACTTCTGATGGGTCTACACCAACTCGCCCCAGTTGAGCTTTGACACGCTCGTCATCATCACGTTGAAGCACGCACCGCGGGTGTATCTGGTTAAAGAATCCCACCAGCTCCGTGATGTCTTCGGGAAAGCCGGCGTTCACCACCACGGTCCGCCGGGAGGATCGGGCGACGAGCATGGTGTAGCAGAAGGGCTCCCACTCTCCGAGGTCTTGCATGGCGCGTACTCCGCACGAAGGCGCCTCGGGCATGTGGCCGGTCTGTAAAACTTGAACTCGATACTCATCGTCTTTCATTTCTGTTCCTCTGGATTTTCTTTCAGATATCCTGGGCCCGGATTATTCATGAGTAGCCGGATTCGCCAGAATTCGGGCGTGCGCAAGCGAAATCTTCCGAATTCTGACGAATCCGGCTACGAAAAGTTGAAGGGAGGAATTCCCCGTAATGCTGCGTGCGGCCCAACGATCTGCCTGAGACTTGTCAACGTTATCACCCGGTTCAATCAGAGCGTTTGATGAGACTTCGGCGAGGCACTCGAGGAAACCATCCAGGTCTGCCTCGGCGACCGTGGTCTTCATGCGGCGCAAAAGCTCCCCGGGCAGCGCTGCCAATGCGTTCTGTATGGCGTCATCGGTCTGCTCATTTGAGGGAGATGCCGTGCCTGTCGCATCCTGGTAAACGAATTCCAGGTCAAGATGATGTTGGAGTGATTCAAAGAGTTCAGCGTGTCGGAAGGGCTTTCCTAGAAATCCATCGGCACCTGCACGGAAGACCTTGCGGCGAGTGTCTTCGAAGGCGCTCGCAGTCACGGCGATGATGGGAGTACCTTTTCCCTGTGCGGTCTCCTTGATCTTCTGAATCGCCTGGTACCCATCCATCACCGGCATGGTTATGTCCATCAGTACGATGTCCGGCGTCCATTCGTCGAACACCTGCACGGCCTGTTTCCCGTCCGAAGCCCCACGAACCTGGAATCCAACATCATAGAGCAGTTGGTTCAGCAGATCTCGATAAGCCTTTGTATCGTCGACGACCAGTACCTTGTAGTCCGGGGAGCCAGCCGCGATGCCGATGACCGTGCACCCATCCTCGTCGGCCTCTGTCTCCGACTCGTCCCCCTCCCCGGCGAGACATTCAAAGCGGAAGATGCTTCCTTCACCCAGTTTGCTTTCCACAGTGACATCCCCGCCCATCAGGCGGGCATACTCGCGGCTGATAACCAGGCCAAGCCCTGTTCCTCCACCGGACTTGAGGCCGGACTCCGTTTGCTCGAATTGGCCAAACACTTTGGGGAGGTCATCACTGGCAATTCCGACGCCGGCATCTTGAACTTCGACGATGATGCGGTAAGCGGGCCCGCGTTCCCTCAGCTCCTGCAACCAGGCGCCACTCTCTGCATCCGGGCTTTGTGCATCATGTCCTGTTTCGGAAGTGGCCGGATCGGAAACGTCGGCCACGAGTCGCGCTGCAACCCGCAACGAGACGCCGCCGTCCTTTGTGAATTTCACCGCATTGCTCAGAAGATTGATAAGAACCTGTCGGACTTTTCCCTGGTCCCCATATACGAAAATGGGCAGGTCGCCGACAGTTGCAGTATCCAGCCGTATCCGGGCCGCCTCGGTACGGATTCGAAACATGGATTCCATGTCTTTGACCATGGCAGGCAAGTCAAAAATCTCCGGATTCAATTCAGTCCTGCCGGCCTCTATCTTGGACATTTCGAGAACATCATTGATGAGAGCCAGGAGGTGCTCGCCGCTGCGCATGATCGTGTCCAGATTCTTCCGCTGTTCGGGCAACAGGGAACTGTCCCGCTGCATCAGTTGTGAGAAGCCGAGGATGGCGTTCATGGGTGTCCGGATTTCGTGGGACATGTTTGCCAGGAAGATGCTCTTGGCCTGGTTAGCGGCTTCCGCGGCCTTTTTGGCACCGGCAAGCTCTCCAGCAACGTGTTTCTGTTCGGTGATGTCTTCCTTGATGGCAACGTAGTGCGTGATCTCGCCGGCATCATTCTGAATCGGCGAAATCGATGCGTGTTCCCAGTAAAGCTCCCCGTTCTTCTTTTTATTGCAGAACTCCCCGTGCCACTCCCGGTTCGATTCGATGGTCTCCCAGAGCTCCACATAAAACTCCTTGGGCTGCACACCCGAATTCAGGATCCTCGTGCTCTGGCCCAGCGCTTCCTCGGCAGAATACCCGGTGACTTCCGAAAACTTGGGGTTGACGTATTCAATCGTTCCGTCTTGTGAAGTAATGACGACGGAAACGGAGCTGCTCTCGACCGCGCTGGAGAGTTTACGTAGTTGTTCCTCGGCGACTTGACGCTCGCTGATGTCGTGCACGATAGCGTGCAAGATCGGCTTGCCCTCAAGCTCAAGAGCCGACAGCGAGACCTCCGCGGGGAAGTCCGTGCCATCCTGCCGCCGATGGACCCACTCAAAGAACAGGCTGCCCTCTTTAATGGTTTGGATGATTATGCGAACTCCCTTGACGTGAGAGTCTTCACCACCAGGCTGAGTCGGAGGCGATAGATCCCATGGCTGCAATCCTAGGAATTCTTCCACGCTGGAGAGGCCAAAGATGTCCAGAGCCGCCGCATTGCCATTGATGACACCGTCCTGTCCATACACCATTACCGCGTCTCGTGAGCCCTCAAAAAGTGCGCGAAACTTCTCCTCGCTGCTTTCAAGCACTCTCTCTGCCCGTTTGTGTTCGAAGGCATGCCCAAGCTGAAGGCCGACCTGACCGACAAAGTCCAGCAGGTCTTCGTCAGGGTTCTCCGACTTCTCTGAAAAGAACTCCAGCACAGCCGTCACTTCCTCATTCACGATAACGGGAAAGCCAAAGGCACCATGGACATCAATGTCTCGTGCCAGCTTTGCTCGCGGAAAATTGGGGTCCGTTGTGACGTCAACGATCCAGGCAGGCTGGTGACTCGATAAAACTCTGCCGGGCAAGCCAATCCCGGGAAGAAACCTGGTCTTCCCTGTGATCTCTACGAAAGTGTTGAACCTTTCCGGTTCAACCAGATACCACAGATCGGTGGGCGCCAGATCCAGGGTGCCTTCCGTATCGACGTAGTAAACATGTCCCACGGGCCAGCCGGTGTACTTGCAGACGATCTCCAGGGCGGCCAGGAGTGCATCGTCCGGGCCGGTCGCTCTGCTGGTCGCGATGGCCACTTCCTTCAGCAGTCGTGCTCTTCCCTCACTGGCCTGCAGAGCCGCGGTCCTCTCTTCCACTCGAGTTTCCAGATCTCGATTCAGATCGCGAATCTCCCTCTCCGCTCGGAGCCGATTGGTAATGTCCGCCATGAAGACCAACAGGAACTCCTCCCCCTGGTATTCCAGAAAGGTAATAGACAATCCCGCGTCGTAGAGAGAGCCGTCTTTGCGACGGCCTCGAGCTTCGACTTTTGTGGTGACCGATTCCCTGAAACGCCGGTAGTCCTCTTCCCATTCCTCTGGGTTCAGGGACAGGTCAAGGTCCGAAACGTGAGAGCCCAGCAGTTCGTGCCGTGTATAGCCCGTTAACCGGCAGGCCGCATCGTTGACGTAAAGGAATCGCCCATCAGGGCCGATCCAGGTCGTAACTGTTGCGCTGTTATCGACGGAGAGTTCCATCATCAGTCGCTCGCGCTCATTCTCTTTCATCTGGGCCAGTTGAGCCTTGGTATCAGAGCCGCTTCTTTCGGCCTCCTGCAACGCATCGACTGTTTGCTCGAGCTGAAGATCTCGCTCCTCGAGTTTCAAGTCTGCCTGCCGAAGCTCCAGATGGACCTGGATCCTGGCCAGCACTTCCTTCACCTCAATCGGCTTGGGAATAAAATCCACTCCGCCGGCCATGTAGCCTTCCACGCGATCCTTCGATTCTGTCAATGCGCTCAGAAATACCACAGGAATGCCACGACAGTTGGGCATCTCCTTCAGTCGGCGACAAATGTCGTAACCGCTGATACCCGGCATACGGACATCCAGGATGATCAGATCCGGCGCGAAATGCGGTATCACTTCCAAGGCTGCCTCGCCGTCCAGGCAACTCTCCACCTGATAGCCATGACTTTCAAAAACCGCTCTCAGGATCTTCTGATCGACCTTGTTATCGTCGACAATAGCAATGCGCGTCGGCCTGTTCATAGATCGTTTTCGTTCCGGAAACAGTCACATACTGTTTATCCCTGCTAAACACGACGTCATAAGAAAATTCGCATTCGTTAACGTCAGTATCTGATCAATAACAAACTGTAGGCCACGTCCGGGGCCTGTCCCCGGCGAGCCCTGATTGGGAGCTAGAATGTGTACCTTTACATGTACTTTGCCAACAGCGCATCAGATCCAGCAACCGGAAAAGTGCTCCAAACGGCCGCTGGCAGGCGTTTGGAGCACTTTTCCGGTTGCTGGATCTGATGCGCTGTTGGCATTCTGGGAATGGGTTGGACGATTCTAGCCTCCAATCATCGCGCCACGGGGGCAGGCCCCGTGGAGGCGAAGAACTGGTGCTGGAGCGTCATACGCGAAATCTCTTATGACGTCGTGTTTATGAAGCTCAAAATAGTGGGTTGATGGCATTGCCATCGAGCTACATCCCAGCCTGCGTACTCGGGCCGCAGTTTACCTCCAGGTTGGCAGGATCCAATTACAAATACTTCAGCAGGTTCCACTCCCGCGTCCCACGGCTGGCGCGATCCTTCTCGGTTTCATCGGTCTGTGGACCAAAGCTCCGCTTTTTTCAGCAGGTCCCGGGCTTCGTCTTCGGTCCGCGCCGATGTCTGGATGAAGAGGCCCGTCGCCGAAAGTTCTGAAAGGGCCGTTTCTACTTCGGAAATCGGGATGGAGATGTGCAGGTTCTTGCCCGCGGCCTGTACTTTCTTCAAAACGTCCATGTAGTGAATGGGGCTGGGCTTGCCGGCG
>Ga0187827_10002604_pt1 | contig 24401 bp, 26 predicted proteins | sample ETNtaG_39_FD_167969 | JGI IMG/M metagenome (GOLD analysis project Ga0187827, IMG submission 167969) | Marine microbial and viral communities from oxygen minimum zone, Eastern Pacific Ocean - ETNP2014_SV_150_PacBio MetaG (Illumina Assembly) | ecosystem: Environmental > Aquatic > Marine > Hypoxic... | reverse complement strand
TGGGATCTTCTTTTGCATTAATTAATTTTATTTTTTCTGTCATATTTTTTATACGATTACCATTATAAGTAGTATATAAAGAATAAAACAAGTAAAAACAAATCGGCTTCTACAACAACTAAATATACAAGAATTATTGCTATGTTAATGAAAGATAAAAAAGGTTTGATCATGGGTGTTGCGAATGATCGCTCAATTGCATGGGGCATAGCTAAATCAATTGCCAAACAAGATGGGCAGCTTGCTTTCACATATCAAGGTGAGGCTTTGAAAAAAAGAGTTCTTCCATTAGCCCAAAGTGTTGAATCCGATATAGTGATACCTTGTGATGTAACAGATTCTTCAAGTATAACAAAAACTTTTGAAATATTAAAAAATAAATGGGGTGAGCTCGATTTTTTAGTCCATGGAATTGCTTTTTCTAATAAAGAAGAATTAAAAGGGAAGTATTATAAGACATCGCAAGAAAATTTTAATCAAACTATGCATATATCTTGCTATTCTTTTACCGAAGCATGTCGTTTAGCAGAACCAATAATGAATAAAGGAGGCTCTATTTTAACATTAACCTATTACGGAGCTGAGCAAGTAATGCCTCATTATAATGTTATGGGAATTGCTAAAGCAGCTTTAGAAGCTAGTGTAAGATATTTAGCTGTTGATCTAGGAGAAAAAAATATCAGGGTAAATGCAATTAGCGCTGGACCAATAAAAACCTTAGCTGCTTCTGGAATAGGTGACTTTAGATTTATCTTAAAATGGAATGAGTTAAATTCTCCTCTTAAAAGAAATGTTAATCAAAATGAGGTGGGAAATTCAGCTCTATATTTATTAAGCGATCTAGGTAGCGCAGTAACTGGTGAAGTACAACATGTTGATTGCGGATATCATACAGTAGGAATGGTTGCTGTCGATGAAGCAGAAGAAGTATCTAAACTTTTGAATGAATTTCACAAACAAAAATAATGTCATCAAATTCAATAGGTAAAATTTTTAATTTCACAACTTGGGGAGAAAGTCACGGTAAAGCAATCGGTTGTGTTGTTGATGGCGTTCCATCAAAAATTCCTCTTAATGACAAAGATTTGCAAAAATATCTTAATAAAAGAAGGCCTGGGCAATCAAAGCATACTTCTCAAAGAAAAGAAGCTGATCAAGTTGAGATTTTATCAGGTGTATTTGAAGGATTTACAACCGGTCATCCAATATCTTTGCTTATAATGAATCAGGATCAGAGATCTAAAGACTACACAGAAATCAAAGATATTTTTAGACCTGGTCACGCTGATTATACTTATTGGTCAAAATACGGTATTCGAGATTATAGGGGTGGCGGTCGATCAAGTGCAAGAGAAACCGCTATGAGAGTAGCAGCTGGTGGAATTGCAAGAAAAGTTATTGAACATAAGATTAAAAATAATTTTAAAATTATAGGTGGTTTGGTGCAAATAGGTGATAGCAAAATAAACTATGATAATTGGAATAATGATTTTATTGAAAAAAATGATTTTTTTTGTCCAGATCAAAAAATAATAAATGAGTGGGAAGTAAAAATAACAAAGGCTCGTAAAGAAGGAACTTCTTTGGGCGCAATCATAGAATTAAGATGTCACGGAATGCCTGTGGGTCTTGGTGAGCCTGTATATGATAAATTAGATGCTGATTTAGCTAAAGCTATAATGAGCATTAATGCTGTAAAAGGTGTAGAAATTGGGAATGGATTTAACAGTGTTTTGGAATCAGGCATTTCAAATGCTGATGAAATGAGAATTAAGGATTCCAAACCTGTATTTCTAACAAATAATAATGGTGGTATTTTAGGCGGAATATCGACTGGACAAGATATTATTGTGCGTTTTTGTGTAAAACCAACTAGCTCTATTCTCAGTTCTAAAAAAACAATAAATACTAATTTAAAAGAAACGGAAATCTCCACCATAGGTAGGCATGATCCTTGTGTTGGCATTAGAGCTGTTCCTGTAGGTGAAGCGATGATGGCAACTACACTTGCTGATCATTGCTTGCGTTTTTTATAACTATTTTTTCGCATATATTAAAAACTCAATATTTCCTTTAGGACCTTTAATGGGACTAGGAATAATTCCTTGAACTTCCATTTTACATTTAGATGAAAACCATTCCCTAAAATCTTCACAAATTCTAGTATGTATTTTAGAATCAAGTATCACACCTCCCTTTTGTATTTCATTTTTAGATGCTTCAAATTGTGGTTTAATTAGCCCTATAACCATTCCATTTTCTTTTTCTAAAAATTGTAGGCATGGTTCAATGACTTTTTTCATACTAATAAAACTTACATCACAAACTATTACATTAATTGTATCAAGAACAATATTTTTACTTAAATATCTAGCATTAGTTTTTGATATATTTACAACCTTAGTTTGCTTTCTTAATTTTTCATGCAATTGATTAGTTCCGACATCTACAGCATAAATTTTTTTAGTTTTTTTTGATAATAATACTTCTGTGAAACCACCTGTGGATGCCCCAAGATCAAGACAAATTGAATCTTTTACATCAATGTTAAAATTATCAAGCGCATACAATAATTTGAAGGCACCTCTTGATACCCACTGAGGATGCAAATTTACTTTTGCTATATCGGCATTAGTCCCATATAATTCTCCACTCTTAAGAACTTTTTTTCCATTAATTGAAATTTGTCCAGCCATAATCATAGCTTGTGCTTTTGTACGTGAATCAGTAATTTTCTTATCAACTAAAAGTAAATCAGCTCTTTTTTTCAAAATATATTATTGTTTTGTATAATTAGTTAAATGAACCACTTCATTAGATATTAAAGACAATATTTTATTAGAGATAGATTGGGCATCCATACCTATTTCCTTGTATTGATTTTCAGGAGTATTATGAGCAACAAATTCATCAGGAAATATTATATTCTTGATTGTTGATGAAGTTGATGTTTTTCTTTTATTGTGGACATAATCAAGAACAGAAGAGCTAAATCCACCTATTGAACCTTCTTCAATTGTAATTACAAATTCATGATTATCTAAAATTTCATCTAATAAGATTGTATCTAAAGGTTTTGCAAATCTTGCATCCATTAATGTAGGATGACAACCCCTTGGCTTAAGACTCTCGATTGCTTGTTTGCAGGTCTCTAATCTTGCGCCAAAATTAACTAAAGCTACTGAATTGCCTTCCTGAATTATACGTCCTTTTCCAATCTCTAAATGTAATAATTTGTCTGCTATATTATTACCTATAACAGATCCTCTTGGAAAACGAAAAGATGATGGTCTGTCATCAATTAATATAGCGGTTTTAATCATACGAATTAATTCACACTCGTCAGCTGCTGCCATAATTATAAAATTGGGCAATGCAGATAAAAAAGCTATGTCAAAAGATCCTGCATGCGTAGATCCATCTTCGCCTACTTGACCTGCTCTATCGATAGCAAATCTTACAGGTAATTTTTGGATAGCTACATCATGCACTATTTGATCATACGCTCTCTGGAGAAAAGTGGAATATATAGCTGCAAAAGGCTTGAATCCCTCTGTGGCCAATCCAGCACACATAGTAACTGCATGCTGTTCCGCTATTCCAACATCAAAAAATTTCTTTGGATGTTTCCGTGCAAAAATATCCAAACCAGTACCAGATGCCATTGCAGCAGTTATGGCAACAATTTTTTCATCCATTGATGCTTCTGCTGATAAAGTTTCTCCAAAAACTTGTGAAAATGTTTTCTTATTTATTTTAGATAAAGATGATCCAGTAACAACATCAAATTTATTTACTCCATGAAATTTATCTTTTGATTCTTCCGCAGGTTTATAACCATAACCTTTTTTAGTAATCACATGAAGAAAAATAGGCTTGTTAATTTTATTAGATTTAATATTTTTCAAAACTGGAATTAAATGATCAAGATTATGACCATCTATTGGACCTAAGTAAAAAAAACCCAATTCTTCAAACAGTGTACCTCCCGATACAAAACCTTTGAAAAATTCTTCTGTCCTGTAAAGACCTTTTGCAAAAGATTTAGGAAATTTAGTTGATACTTTTTTAATAATTGATCGTATGTTTGAATATGATCTAGAAGACAAAAGCTTAGATAAATAACTGCTCATTGCTCCGACCGGGCGATCTATTGACATTTCATTATCATTTAAGATGACGATCAGATCCTTATTCATTGAACCAGCATTATTTAATGCTTCATAAGCCATACCTGCACTCAACGCGCCGTCTCCAATGACGCAAATTACTTTGGAACTATCTTTTTTTAATTCTTGAGCAATTTTAATTCCTAAACCTGCTGATATCGAAGTAGAACTGTGACCTGTACTAAAAGTATCATATGCACTTTCACTTCTTTTAACAAATCCATACAAACCGTCCCCTTGTCGCAATGTTTCAATTTGTTGTTTTCTTCCAGTAATAATTTTATGAGGATAGGCTTGATGACCAACATCCCAAATTAACTTATCTTTTGGTGTGTCAAAAATATAATGAAGCGCTAAAGTTAATTCAATCACACCCAGCCCAGCTCCTAAATGACCTCCCGTCTTTGATACTGCATCAATAGTTTTATGACGTAATTCTTTTGCAATACTCTTAAGATCATTAACTTTATAATCACGCAGATCGTCTGGAAAATTTATCTGGTTTAAAAACTTATACTCCATATTATCATTTAAAGTTTTCTTTTTGAATTTTATTGTTTTCTATTTTTATCTTTTTGATTTGATTTTCAACTTTTTTTAATTTTTCTTCACAAATTTTTTTAAGATTCATTCCTTTTTCATATAGTTCAACTGACTTTTCCAAATCAACACCTCCGGACTCAAGCTGTTCTACTATATCCTCAAGATTTTTTAAACCATCCTCAAATGATAAATCTTTGTTATTTTTTTTCATATTTTGTTCTTTTTATCAATATATTGCATTAATTATTTATACAATATTATACTGCATCTATTTCCCAATAATCTTTAGAATCTTATTTTGTTTAATATGGTAAATTACACCTTTGAGACTATCTGAGCTATTTATTGTAATTAGCAGTCTGTTTTCGTCAATAACTTCTATGTCAATAATTTCTTCTTTATCATTCAAATTTAATGTAATTTTTTTTGGATCTAAAGTTACATCTTCTGAATCTGTCAAAATTTTTGAATACATTCCATAAATTAGTGCAATAAAAGAAAAAATAATTAGAATGCCCAATAATATAACAACAGATTGAAGAATTTTTTTTGACATGCAAAAGTTCTATACTCATAAAATAAAAATAAATAAAGAACAAAACCTTACAAGACTTGATCAGGCTCTAGCTAAATTGTTAGATAATGTTACAAGATCGCAGATAAAAATTCTTTTACAAAATCATAATGTAAAAAAAGCAGATAATATTATTACTGAGGCTTCACTAAAAGTTAAGGAAGGTGAAGTGTACTCCGTTTCAATACCTATTATACAACAAACAAGTTATGAACCAGAGAATATACCATTAGATATTAAGTATGAGGATGAAAGCATAATTATAGTTAATAAAACTCCTGGAATGGTAACGCATCCAGCGCCTGGAAACCAGAATGGCACTCTGGTTCATGCGCTTTTAAAGCATACAAATGATAAGTTGAGTTCTATTAATAAAAACAATAGACCTGGAATCGTGCATCGTCTGGATAAAGATACAAGTGGATTGATTATTGTCGCGAAAGATAATTTGACTCATCTGAATTTATCTGATCAGTTTAAAAATCACTCAATTTCAAGGAAATATAAAGCCATTGTTTGGGGCATTCCAAAAAATCAAATGATAGAAGGATATATTGAAAGAAATAAGATTAATAGAAAAAAAATGACTTTGAATCAAAACAAGGAGGGAAAATTTTCTCAAACTATTATAACTCTTAAAAAAAATTTTGGAATTTGCAGTATTGTTGAATGCTTGCTAAAAACAGGAAGGACACATCAAGTTAGATTGCATATGACATCAATAAATAACCCAATTGTGGGTGATAAGTTATATGGTAAAAACAAAATTAATAGATTTGGAAAAAACAAAGAAACTTTTAATAAATTTCTTATATTAAAAAATTTTAAAAGACAGGCTCTTCATGCTTATCATATAGGTTTTACTCATCCTGTTACAAAAAAATACCTTGAATTTGAGTCAGAATTCCCTGAAGATTTAAAGAATTTACTTGATTTTTTAGTAAAATATTAATTTTAACAATTAAATATGATAAACGGCGATCTATGAATTTACCTATTTTATCCTCCGAAGGCAATCTGGCTTTTTATCTACAAGAAATAAAGAAGTTTCCTCTTTTAAGTGCTGAAGAAGAATTTATGTTGGCTAAAAGATTTAAAGAACATGGGGATACAAAAGCAGCGCATAAGTTGGTAACTAGTCATCTTAGATTAGTTGCTAAAATTGCCATGGGTTATAGAGGTTATGGATTGCCAATTACTGATTTAATTTCAGAAGGAAATGTAGGAATAATGCAGGCTGTAAAAAAATTCGATCCTGACAAAGGATTTAGACTGGCAACATATGCAATGTGGTGGATCAGAGCACAAATACAAGAATATGTTTTACATAGTTGGTCTCTGGTAAAAATTGGAACAACAGCAGCACAAAAAAAACTTTTTTTTAATCTTAAAAAATTAAAAAACCAACTGCAATCTATTAATGATGGTAAATTATCTCCAGATAATGTTCGCGAAATTGCAAATAGACTTGATGTTAAAGAAGTTGAAGTCACTGATATGGAAAATAGGCTTTTTTCTGGCGATCAATCATTAAATACTCAGGTTGCTGATGAAGCTAATACTGAATGGCAAGACTTGATTGCAGATGGTGCTGAAACTCAAGACATAATTGTTGAAAAAAAAGATGAGTATATGCACCGAAAAAAATTATTCACCAATGCTTTAAAAATTCTAAATCCTAGAGAAAGAGAAATTGTAGAATATAGACGATTAAAAGATAAACCTAAAAAACTTGAAGAATTAAGTCAAAAATATAAAATTAGCAGAGAGAGAGTTAGACAAATTGAAGAAAAAGCTCTTGAGAAACTGACAAAAAAAATATCAAATACTGTCTAAATAATTATCTCTATCAATTGTTTGACTTCTTTCAGGTCCTGTTGAAATAACAGAGATTTTTGTTTCAATCATATCTTGAATGGTATCGACATATTTTTGAGCATTTTCTGGTAGATCTGACCATTTTTTAACTCCGAATGTTGATTTTTGCCAACCAGGAATTATTTTATAAATGGGCTTAATATTATTTTGTAAATTTTCATTAGATGGAAGATAGTCGTATTTAGAACCGTTAATTGTATAACCAACACATATTTTTATTTCTTGTATTTCATCCAATACGTCTAGTTTTGTAAGTATGACATCATCTATGCCGGAAATTTTAACTGATTGTTTAACAAGATTTGCATCAAACCACCCGCATCGTCTTTTTCTTTTAGTAACAGTTCCAAATTCTTTACCTTTTTCACCCAAATGGTCACCCATATAATCTTTTAACTCTGTGGGGAAAGGGCCTGAGCCAACCCTTGTCGTGTAAGCCTTTGTAATGCCAAATATTTTATGATCTGTTCTTATTCCAAAACCACTCCCAGCAAAAATTTGCCCTGCAGTTGTGTTGGATGACGTAACATAAGGATAAGTTCCAAAATCAATATCTAAAAGTGCTCCTTGCGCCCCTTCAAAAAGTATGGTTTCTTTTTTTTTCCCAATCTCATTTAAAATTTTCCAAGTGGGATGAGAATAAGAATTAATTTTTTTATTAATATTTTTTAATTGGATAAACAAATCTGATTCATCGATATTTTTTTCAAAATGTTTCAATCTATAGGAATGAAATGAAGTTAAATTAGATATTTTCTTTCTAAGTAAGTCTTCATTTTGTAAATCACATAACCGAATTGATCTTCTGCCAACCTTATCTTCATACGCAGGTCCGATTCCCTTTTTTGTTGTGCCAATAAATTCTGTTCCTCTGTTTTTTTCATTCAATTCATCAATAATTTTATGTAATGGAAGTATTAAGCAGATATTTTCTGCGATCATCAAATTGTTAGAATTTATCTTAATGCCCTGATCAGATAGTTTTTGAATTTCTTCATCCAATGCCCAGGGATCAAGTACGACGCCATTACCAATAATGCATTTTTTTCCTCTAATTATGCCTGATGGTAATAAGTTTAATTTATAGGTTTTATCATCAATTTGCAAAGTATGACCAGCATTATTTCCTCCTTGAAACCTAACAACAGTATCTGCCTTGAAGGATAACCAATCAACGATTTTACCTTTTCCTTCATCTCCCCATTGTGTGCCTACTACAGTGTAAAACATAATTATGTATCTAATTTAATTATTTGATCGTCAATTAAGTAAGATTGGCAATTTTTTTTAATTGCCATTTCTCTTATATTATTTAAATCACCAAAAAATGTCTCTATAATAAAACCCTGTTTTATTAATTCTTTCCTTTTATTATTCAAAATATCAAAGGGTATCATAATTTTATTCGTTTTTTCAATATTTGACGATGCCCTTAATATTGTATCCATATAACAAGTAAAGCCAGTGGCATTTTCCTCGTTATCATTATTATTTGAGATATATCTTCCGCCTCTTGCTATTTCTCCTCTGACGTTATCAGCAAAAATTGTAAATCTAAGACTATTGTGATAATTTTTATCATCAATTTCAGTTAAGTCTAATAAAAAATTTACATCAGGATATCTACTAATAAAAGTATCACAAATATTATTTATACTGTTTATTTCGGATATGTTTTTTTTATCAACTTTTAGTTTATCTAATTTTTTTTTCTTATTAAATAAAATTCCTGTGCAGGAAAAAATATTATTTAAATATTCATGATGTTTATTCTCAAGTAATTCTAATGCTCCATTAATATCTTTTTTTCTTATGAAAGATTTTAATTTATCAAGTTCCGGTGATGATCTGATAAGTTCATACAGTTTATCTAAAAAAACTTTTGAAGATAATTCAATTGAAATACTTTTAATTCCCACTGAGCTTAAAGCATTATATGCAAGCTCAATCATTTCAACATCAGCCAGATAACTGTTTTCTCCGATACATTCAGCGCCTATTTGCAAAAACTGTCTTTCAGGCCGCAACATAGAGCCTTTATCACGAACGACTTCTCCATAATAACATATTTTTAGAGGCCTCGGTTTTTTTAATAATCTAGAAGATGATAATCTTGCGATTTGCATTGTTATATCATCTCGTAATGATAATTCTTTTTGATCTTTTTTAACGTTAATTTTTAAAGTATTAATTTTATTAATTTGATCTGCAAACTCTATAAGTGGTGTTTTAACTAATTCATATCCATAGGATTGAAAAAGATCAATTATTTTATTCTTATACTTATGTTCTATAGCTGCTTGATTGGACACCTCATCCCTAAAACCTTCTGGTAACAAATTATCTGGCATTAAGAACTTTTAAGAACTTTTTTGATTTGATTATTTATAATCTTGCTAGCTTTAACAACTTTATCACTATCCTGACCTTCTACAAGAATTCTTATTAATGGTTCAGTTCCTGATTTTCTTACTAAATAGCGAATTTTAGGATTGTTTGCTTTATTTTCTTTTACAATGTTGTTTAAAGCTTTATCAAAAAAACCATTTGGTTTTTTTTTAATCGGCAAATTGGTTTTGATTTGTGGATATTGATCATACAAAGAAAAAATCTTACTTGCTTTGGTTTTCTCTGAAGAAATCATTTCTATAATTTTTAAAGCTGCTAAAATACCATCTCCTGTATTCAAATAATTTCCAAGTATTATGTGTCCTGATTGTTCGCCTCCTAATACATAAGATCCTTTTTTCATTTCTGTAACGACATGAAAATCTCCAACATCTGTTCTAATCAATTTTAATCCTAACTTATTTTTTAGATAATTTTCTAAACCTAAATTTGACATTATAGTTGCAACAATTACCTTCTTATTAAGTTGTTTTGATTTTAAATAATGTTTTGCAAATAATGCAATAATTTTATCTCCATCTATTTTCTGGCCTCTTTCATCAACAGCAATTATTCTATCCCCATCGCCATCAAAAGCAAAACCGATATCTGCTTTAATATCTAAAACCTTTTTTGACAGTTCTCTTGTATCAACCGCGCCACATTCTTTATTAATATTTCTACCATCAGGTTGATTATTAATTGAAGTCACATCACAGCCAATTTCCCAAAATAATGTTGGTGCAATATGATACGTTGCTCCATTCCCACAATCCAAAACTACCTTAATTTTTTTTAAATCATTTTTTTTAACTATTGTTGATTTTAAATATTCTGAATATCTTCCTTGCGCGTCCTCTAATCTAAAAGCCTTTCCAGACTCATGATCAAGAGTTGAAATTTTATCATATTTTTTTTTATCAGATATTATATTTTCAATTTTTCTTTCTAAAACTTTTGATATTTTATCACCTTCTGAGTCAAAAAATTTTAATCCATTATATTCATAGGTGTTATGTGATGCAGTAATCATAACGCCCATATCAGCTCTTAAAGATTTTATTAAAATTGGAAGAGCTGAAGTTGGTAATGGACCTACCAAAATAACATCAATGCCCATAGAAACAAAACCAGATGTCATTAATGGTTCAAATAAATATCCTGAAAGACGAGTGTCTTTTGAAATTATTACTCTATTTTTTTTTTGGTTTTTGTTCGACAGCAAATAACCTGCTGCCTTAGCAATTTTTAAGCAAGTATCAGCAGTCATTGGCTCCTGATTAACTCTGCATCTAATTCCATCAGTACCAAATATTTTTAACATAAGTTCTTCTATTTAATAATTAAATATAAGGAAAGAGTTTTTAAAATTTATTGAGGCTGAGGACTTATTTTACGACTGGTTTTTGGTACAGAAGTAGGCGTTGAAGGTTTAATAGAATCAGGACCATCGTCAAAATCATCTCTAGATGGTCGCACACCTTTTATCAAATCTTTGATCTCATCGCCTGTTAATGTTTCGTATTCTAATAATCCTTTTGCAACTATGTGAAGTTCATCAACATTGTCGGTTAAGATTTTTCGGCAATTTTTCTCCGCCTCATCAACAATTTTTCTAATCTCTTCATCAATTAATTTAGCAGTTGCATCTGAAACATTTTTTGATTGAGCTACTGAATGACCCAGAAAAATTTCTTCACTATCATTATTATATCTTATCTTGCCTAAAGTTTCGCTCATTCCCCACTCAGTAATCATCTTTTTTGCCCAATAGGTAACGCTTTGAATGTCCCCTGCTGCACCACTAGTGATTTTTTCTTTCCCAAAAATCATTTCCTCAGCAATTCGACCCCCCATAGCTATAATGAAATCAGCTTTTAGTTTATCTAACCTCTTATTTAATTCGTCTTTTTCTGGCAATCTCATTACATATCCAAGAGCCATTCCGGTAGGAATAATGCTTGATTTATGTATTGGATCTGATTCCGGACAATGAAGTGTCGCTACAGCATGTCCGGCTTCATGATATGCTGTAAGTTTTTTTTCTTCATCTGTCATCACCATTGATCTTCTCTCAGCACCAAGAAGAACTTTATCTTTTGCCTCTTCAAAATCTTCTTTAGTTACAAGTCTTTTATTTTTTCTTGCAGCAAGTAATGCTGCTTCGTTCACTAGATTAGCTAAATCAGCTCCAGTAAAACCCGGTGTTCCTCTGGCAATAATTTTTGAATCAAATTTTGGAGAATATTTAATATTTTTTAAATGAACTTTTAAAATTTTATCTCTGCCAATTATATCAGGTTTAGATATTGTTATTTGCCTATCAAATCTACCTGGTCTGAGCAAAGCAGGATCAAGGACATCCGGTCTGTTTGTCGCTGCTACAATAATAACTCCTGCATTAGTTTCAAAACCATCCATCTCAACAAGAAGTTGATTTAATGTCTGCTCTCTTTCATCATTTCCACCTCCAAGACCAGCGCCTCTGTGCCTTCCAACAGCATCTATTTCATCTATAAAAATAATACAGGGAGAATTTTTTTTACCCTGTTCAAACATGTCTCTTACTCTGCTTGCACCGACACCAACAAACATTTCAACAAAGTCTGACCCTGATATAGAGAAGAAAGGTACGTTTGCTTCTCCAGCAATAGCTCTTGCAAGTAAAGTTTTCCCTGTACCAGGTGGTCCAACAAGTAAAGCACCTCTTGGTATTTTTCCGCCTAATTTTGAAAACTTCTTCGGATCTTTTAAAAACTCAACTATTTCTTCTAATTCTTGTTTAGCTTCATCAATTCCAGCAACATCTTCAAATGTAACTTTGCCCACAGCTTCATTTAAAAGTTTTGCTTTTGATTTACCAAATCCAAGAGCCTTGCTTCCACCACCTTGCATTTGCCTCATAAAAAATATCCATACACCAATTAAAAGTAGCATTGGGAACCAAGAAAGCAATATACTTAAAAATGGATGCATTGATTTATCAGCTGGTTCAGCAGAAATTTTAACTCCATTTTCATTTAATTTATCAACTAAGTTTGGATAGTTTGGTGAATATGTTGTAAAAGGTCGTCCATCCTCTAAATAGCCTTCTACATAATTTCCTACAATATTTACTTCAGATATATTTCCTGATTCTGTTGCAGCAATAAAATCAGAAAAGGAGATCTTTGATGAAGATCTGTTATTTGAGGAATTTTGAAATAAATTAAAAAGAGACACTAAAAGAAGACCAATGATAATCCATAGAGCGATGTTTTTGCTGAAATTTTTCATATAATGAATCTTATATATAGATAGGTAAGAATAATGAAAACACAATACTTATTTAATAACTTGCTGAAAAATAATAAAATTTATGTAAAGAAGTATATCAATTTGTTATTCCGTTTAACCTTCATGTTTGAAAGACTGATAGATAAATTTACAGTCTCACAAAGTTTATCAAGAGTTTTTATAACTTTTTGATATCTCAAGAACGGCTTTTTTGGATAAAAAAATTTATATGTAATTTCAGTAAATTTTGCTTGAAGCTCTTGATCTAAACTTAAAAACTTTATTGAATCAAATATAATCATATTTTTATTAATTTCAATATTTATTAGATTATAAATTTGAAATATCATTTTTTTATAATTAAAATAATTTTCTCGTATTAATTTAAATTCTTGAATTATATCTTTTTTATATTTAGGGTTTTTTTTTATGAAATTTCTTACCACTACTCTACTATATTTTTCATCATTATTGCTTGGGTCATTGACATAAAATAAATTCTTTTTCTTGTTGCAATCTAATATTTGTTTTTTTGTAAATTTAAGCAATGGTCTTATAATTTGAACATCATTATAAATAGTTTTTTCTTGCATACAATTTAGTCCTTCAAAATTACTACCCGCAATTTTTCTTAACATAAATGTTTCAAGATTGTCATCATAATGATGGCCTATAAATAAATGAAAAATTTTATTTTTTTTACAATAATTTATAATTTTTAAAAAACGATTTTCCCTTGCCTGTATCATCTTCCTTTTAAGGACTTTTTTTTTGGAAACTCTTAAAATTAAACTTTGAATATTGTTATTAACTAAATATTTTTTAACAAAACTAGCTTCTTTAAAAGAGCTATCTCTCATCTGATGATCAATAATTAACGCGATTAATTTTCCTTTATTTTTTCTTATCCAATTTTTTAATAAAAATACCAGAGCTATGCTATCAGGCCCTCCCGAAACAGCTACTGCTATGACAGGATTAATTTCAAATAAATTTTTTTGATTGAGTGATTTGTATAGGTATTTTTCTATAATCGACATTAGTCAGATTATTCACATCCTAGTTCTATAATCATATTGTTAGTTTTATCAATTAATTTATGGTTAATGTATTCTTTTGTAAATTTTTTAAGGGTATTACATGCATCATTGATTTTATCAATCTGTGAAAGTGCATCGGCCAATTTATATAAACTATCGGGAGACTTGATACTTGTTGGATATTTTTGATAACCCTCTGCAAAGATAAGAGCTGCTTCACGGTAATTTTTTTTTAATAAATGAATTTCTCCCAACCAATAATAAGACAAGCCTGCAAGTTCATTTTCACTATTGTTATCAATAAATTCTTCTAAAGCCTTTTTTGCTTGATCAAATTGCTGAGACCTTAATAAATCAAAAGCTATCTGGAATTGTTCATCGGGACTTAAATCTAAAATTTTATTATCTAGCTGATTCCCTTCAGTGGAATCAGATAAATCTTCAGAATTTATTATTAAAGTTCCTAATGTGTTTTCGCTCACTGAGTTATCATTTATTTCATTTGAAGAAATTTCGGACGTTTTAGTTTCTTTAATTTTATTAATTAAGTGAGTGTCTATCTTTATGTTTAATTCCTCGAACTTTATATTAATTTCCTCATATAGTTTTTTCAGTTCATCAATCTGAAATACAAATTCTTCAAAATTTGAATTAAGCGTTTTAATATCTTTTTCAAGATCATAAATTCTCATATCAAAAGCTGAAATGTTCATAGAATTTTCGGATTCAGCTTTATTATCGCTTTCAACATTATGGATATTATTTTGATAAACTAACTTAGATAAATCATTTACATCCCGTTGAAGTCTATCAAGTTGTTGCTTAAGAGAGCGTTGACTTTCCTCCCCATAAGCGGATAAATTGAATAGAAATAAAAAAACAATTAATGTGTATTTAAACATCACAAATGCCTATATTCGATTTAGGACAAAATTATGGCGCCACCCCCTAAACAAAGGTAGCGCCAATTAAAATATATTAAGGGAGCTTAAAAATTAGTTAACTTTTGTAACCGATCTTCTGTTTTGACTCCATGCATCATCATTTGAGCCAACAACAGCTGGTCTCTCTTTACCATAACTTATTGTACTCATACTAGACACGCCTACTCCCAATCCATTTAAATAATTTTTTACTGCTTGAGCTCTTCTTTCACCAAGGGCTAGATTATATTCTCTTGTGCCTCTTTCATCACAATGGCCCTCAATTGTAATTGATGCTTTATTGTGCTGTTTTAACCAAGCAGCTTGTGCTTGCAGCAATTCTTTGGCATCACTGTCAAGATCAGCGCTATCATAACCGAAGAAAACTCTATCTCCAACATTAACAATCAAATCTTCCTGTGATCCTGGTACTATACTGGTATCACTACCACCTTCTTCAGATGAGGCTGAGGATGCTTCTTCTTCACTGGTTGTAGAATTAAAAACGCCTGAAGATCCACTTCCGGAAGAATCAGCTGTATCTTTTGGTGTTGTCGTACATGCGGAAACAAACAATACCAAAAAAAACGTGTGTAAAATCTTGTGAAACATATTATGTAACTCCCGTTAATACTAATCGTGTAAAACTTGTAAAACTCCTAATGTATTATCATTTTTTTCATTTTTTCATACATATTTTTCTAAATAGCTTACTAAATCACAATAAAATAACAATGTTAATGCATTAGGGGTGACCATGCTGGATCAGAACCGCCTAGAGGTGTAATAATTTTTCTTTCGTTATATCCTGTTAAATCTATTGAATATAAGCTTGATTCCCCACCGCTTCCATCCTCTGCTGTTCTTTCTTCTTTAAAATAAAGCAAGTAACGACCATTAGGAGCCCATGTTGGACCTTCTACATGAAAAGATTTTGCAATCATTCTTTCATTGGATCCATCAGTTTCCATCACCCCGATATAAAACTGCCCCCCCTCTTGTTTTGTAAAAGCTATCATATCTCCTCTTGGAGACCATACGGGGGTGTAATAACTGCCTCCCTCTTTACTAATTCTTTTTAAATTCTTTCCGTCTAATTCTGCCACATACAAATGTCTTCGCCCACTCCGATCAGAATTAAAAACAATTTTCTTTCCATCAGGTGAAAAACTAGCTGAAACATCAATGGCTGAACTATTTGTAATCCTGCTGGAAACTCTAGTTGCAAGATCCAAAATATAAATTTCTGAATTTCCAACATCTGGATCAGCATATGACATAATTATTTTTTTCCCATCGGGAGAAAAACGGGGAGCAAAGGTCATACCTGGAAATTCCCCTACTATTTCTTGATGACCAGTCTCAATATCAAAGATATATACTCTTGGAGAATTTCTCGTCATATAAGACATATAAGTTATCTTTTGAGAGTTAGGAGAAAATCTTGGAGTTAAAACTAGGTAAGAACCATCTGTCAAAAAACGGTGATTTGCTTGATCTTGATCCATAATGGCTAATCTTTTTTGTTTGCTTTCTTTCGGTCCGGTTTCGGCCACATAAACAACTCTTGTATCAAAATAACCGCCTTCACCAGTTATTCTTTCAAAAATCGCATCCGATATAATATGCGAGACTCTTCGCCAATTTTTTTCAGACGTTTCATATTTTTTACCTAAAAGTTGTTTTTGAGAAAAAACATCATACAATCTAAATTCAACAGAAATTTTTTCATTTTTTTTATATATTTTTCCAGCTATTAAATGCTGCGCTTTAATAATTTTCCAATCTTCAAACCGAGGTTGATTGGATAAAGATTCTTCATCCTGAATAAAAGCTTTTCTTTCTATCGGCTTAAATAAACCTGACCGCTCCAAATTATCAGAAATCACCATGGAAATATTTTTTCCAATTTTTACCGCTTTATCATCTTTCGAATAAAAGTTAGTAACCGCAATTGGGGTAGGCTTAATAGTTCCTTGAGTCAAGGTAACTTCAAGAGAATGCAATTTAAAACTAATTAAAAAAATAATTATTGAATAAAATATTTTTTTTTTCATAAAAAAAACTTTTACTGATAACCTTTCATAATACTATAATCAAAAGTAATAGTTATATTTTTCCATAAGTCATATTTATCTTTAGGCAATTTTAAAGGAATGCACTCTGGGTTTAATAGTGTTCTCATAGCGCTTTCAGTAATCGGTCCATAAAATGAGTTACTTTTAGATATATTTGTGTCAACAATACGGACTGAATTATCATATACTCTTCTATTTTGTCTTATTTTTGCAGAAATTTTAACAATCATTCCTTTTTCAATAACTGCACCCGCAGGAGCAATCCAGCAGGATGAGAGTTGCTGCCTTAGCAAATCTATTTCACTAATTGATAGTTGCATATTTTCTTTACTAATTTCTTTTTCTTGGTCGCTAGTATTATCACTTTTTTTCTCTTTTTCTTTTTTTTCATTTGTTTGAGAAGATTGTTCATTACGCAAATCCTTAAGCATTGAGGCAATGCTAAATTGAGGTGCAGGTTTAGGTTTTAGCTGAGCCTTTGCAATTACATCTGATGTTTTCTTTTCATCAAAAATTTCAGATTTAGTTTTAATTTTCGGTTTGATCTTGGGTTTAATCTTTTTTGATGGCAAACTTTCTGTTTTTTCTTCAGAAATCATTTCTTTTTCTAATTTAATAGGTGTTTTAATTTTTTCTTTTATAACTACATCTTCTTTGGGTGTTGTAAAATTTTTGCTTTCTTTTGGCTCTATTTTAGGCTTTGTTTTTATATCTACTTTTTTTATTTCTTGATTTTCAGAATTATTAAATTTTTTTGTTTCTGCTATAGCTTTCTTAACTGTTTTTTCTTTTTTTTCTTTTACCTCTTTTGGTATTGAAGTCATATCAGTCACATTAACAATTTCTATAGGTATAATATTTGGAACATTAATTGGAGCGGGTTCAAAAAAATTCGGCAAACCGATAGCAAATAATAAAAGAATGAAGTGTAAAATAAAAGAAAAATAAAAACCTAAACTTTCACTACCAAGATCACTTACGTATGCAATAAATCTATTATTTTTTAAAATTAAAACTTCCATAAGACTTTAGTCAGTTGGATTTTGCGCAACTAAAGCAACCTTGATGTAACCTGCAGAATTAATTATAGACATTATTTCCATAACACGTCCATACGCAACCACACGGTCTCCCCTAACATAAATCCTGGCTTCGGTATTTTTATCAGTAATCGCATTTAATCTTGGTATTATATTATCCACCTCAACAATTGACTCGCCGAGATAAACGCTTCCATCAAGTTTTACAGTAATTTCTATTGGATCTTTTTGATCGGTAAGGGCATTAGCCTTTATTTTAGGTAAATCGACATAAATGCCAACGGTCAATAAAGGTGCTGTAACCATAAAAACGATTAATAAAACAAGCATCACGTCAACAAATGGGGTTACATTTATTTCACTCATTAAAGGACGTCTTTTATTACGTCTGCTATTTTTATTATTGGAGATGATCAATTTTTATTTTTCTTCTAATTGTCGGAAGAAAATTGTTGTAAATTCATCAATAAATGTTTCTAATGAAATAAAATATTTTGATAAATCGCTTGTTATTTTATTATAAGCAACTACTGCTGGTATGGCCACAAATAATCCAAGGGCAGTTGCAAACAATGCCTCAGCAATTCCAGGAGCGACAACGGCAAGATTTGTATTTTGCGCAATAGCTATAGATTGAAAACTATTCATAATTCCCCAAACTGTTCCAAATAGTCCGATAAAAGGAGCAGTTGAACCCGCAGTTGCTAAGAATGTAAGATTTTTTTCTATTACCTCAGATTCTTTATTAAAAGTAACTTGCATAGATCTATTCATTCTCTCCTTTAGAGCATTTATTTTTGAGCTTGTTGTCCTATCTCGATATTTATTAGTTTTTTTCCATTCACTTATTGCTGAACAAAATATTTTTGATTTAGGGTCGCTTTGATTATAATTAAAGGTCTCAAATAAATCTTCAAAAGAATTTCCAGACCAAAAAATTTCATCAAACTCATTTTCAAGTTGTTTTAATTTTTTCATTTTTACTAACTTTTCAACAATGACGGCCCAAGAATAAATAGATGCTGCCATCAATATAATAATAACTGACTTAACAACTAAATCGGCTCTTAAGAACAAGGATAATAAAGAAAAATCAACAACTGCCGATGATATATCTCCGGATGTAACAATGCTTTCCATTATTATTTGTCCTTTTTAAGTTTGTTCAAATCACTGCTGTGCACCATTACCCAGAAACCCGGACGGTTTTTTTCACAAAGAGCAATTACGGGTGTTTTGCCCTCTTCCTTTGCCAGCTTAGCAGTATCATCCCAGAGAGATATGACAGTATGCTTGGCTCTTAATTTGCATTCAATAAAAAGATCTTCGTGAATAACGTCTGCTCTTGTAACTTTTCCATGTCCACCACTTAAGGGAGTTCTTTTTCCATTAAAATAATTTGCAACATCTCTTTCTCTATTTTTCCATGCTTTATTGGGCATTAATATTCCTTTCTCATTATGTTAAAGTTTGCAAAATTTCATCATTTACCTCAAAATTTGATGAAACACTTTGAACATCCTCGTTGTCCTCTAAAGTATTAAGCAATTTAAATAATTTTTCAGCAGCATCTTTTTGAACATCAACGTTATTTTCGCTTTTCCACATTAATTGAGATGATTTAGTATCTCCAAATTTTTTCATTATCTTTTCATTGAGAGCATGTAAATCATCTTGATTACAATAGATAAGATATGCATCTTCGCTAACTTCTAAATCTTTTGATTCATTGTTTACCGCAAATTCAAATATTTCATTTTCTTGTGCTAATTTTTTATCAAGAGATATTTCTCCAAATCTTTTAAAACCATGACTAACACTCCCGTTCTCTCCTAGTGAGCCTCCAAACTTATTGAATGTTGATCGTATTTCTGCAGCTGTCCTGTTTTTATTATTAGTCATTGCTTCAACAATGATAGCTACCCCTGATGGACCATAACCTTCATAGCGAATTTCTTCATAATTTGAATCAGAATCATTTCCTTCGCCCTTTTTTATTGCGCGATCAATATTGTCTTTTGGCATATTGAGTGTTTTCGCATTACTTATAGCTGAACGCAGTCTAATGTTGCTATTAGGATCAGATCCGCTAATCTTGACTGCAACAGCTATTTCTTTTCCCAAGCGGGAAAAGATTTTAGCTCTTTTTTTATCTTGAGCCCCTTTTCGATACATTATATTTTTAAATTTAGAATGACCGGCCATTTGATTATCTATAAATTTTTATGACGTAATTAGTAAAGTAATTTCATTAAATTAAATGATTTATAATGATATTGTGTCTAATATGTGTAAGGATTTATATTTGGAAAGGGTCAATTCTTTCAGCTAGGCCATTTTTATCATTACTTTCAATAAATACTCCACAAATTTTTCCTTTTCCATTAGCAGGAGTAAATCTTCCCTCTTTTCTGTATCCTAGTGTAAATGAATGTATGGGGTTTTCTCTATCCATACCGATAACTGAATTGTAATCTCCTGTCATTCCTGTATCGGTTTGATAAGCTGTTTTATTATTCAGCAATCTTGCATCAGCTGTTGGAATGTGAGTATGAGTGCCAATAACAGCTGTGACTTTGCCATCAACAAAATAAGCAAAAGCATTTTTTTCTGAAGTTGCTTCTCCATGCATATCGATTAAAATTCCGTTACACGTTGTCCCAAGATATTCATATGATAATCTGTTTTTTATTATGGCAAAAGGATCATCAAGAGACATTCCCATGAATAATCTTAACATTACTTGAATAACAATAAGGGATCTTCCATCTCCTAAAACTATCTTATATTCGCCTTTTCCGGGAACACCTTTTGGATAATTAATTGCTCTTACAATTTTTGGACATTCTTCAATATACGAAAGCATTTCTTTTTGATCCCATCCATGGTTCCCAAGTGTTAAAGCATCAATACCTTGATCAAAAAGTTCATTGGCAATTTTTTTTGTAAGGCCATAACCAGAGGCTGCATTTTCTGCGTTTGCTATAATAACATCGGGTTTAAATTTTTCTTTCAAATCATTAAGACTGGTCGATAATGCCTCTCTACCCGATTTACCAACTATATCACCTATAAAAATTATTTTCATTAAATCGTATATAATTTTTTTTCTGTTAAAATATAGTCAATTTTTTGATCATATTTGTCGTGGACCAATTCATCAATTTTTTGATCATCAAAAGCGACAGCGATGGAAATGAATTTATGCTTTATTTTTTTTAAATAAGAGAAAGTTTTATCATAGTATCCGCCACCATAACCTAGCCTAAAACCATTTTCATCGAAAGCTAAACAAGGTGTCAAAATAATTTCTGGAAGAAGTTCTTTACTTAAATCACTTGGTTGCATTATGTCAAATTTTCCGGAAACCAATTTTGTTTTTAAATTATACTCAATAAAATTTAATGTTTCAGAATTATTTTTGATGATTGGCAGACATAAAATCTTACCGTTATTTAGCAAGAATTCATTGAGAAATTGGGTTGATATTTCTGATTTAAAAGAAATAAAACTAGCAATAATTTTATAGTTTTTAAAATTTATCAAATCTTTTAAGTGATCTTGAAGTCTTTTAAATGCATTGCTATTTTTATCTTTTAATGTTGCTCTTTTTTTTATTGAGATTTTTCTTTGATATTCCTTATTAACATTTATCTCAGTCATTAGATTGAGATATAATTTTGTCTGTTAAGTCAATTATGTTTTTTTCCATCTTATTCAATTCGCTGAAAGCTTTTGAAATTAAATTTTTTAATTTACTATTTTCGATATTTAATTTACTTTCTATGTCCTTAAGTTGAATTATTTCCTGAGTAATATCATTTATATTTATCGCTTTTTTTTGCTTATCAATAATTTCTTTTTCTTTTGTTAAACTTCTGTCAATAATCTGGTCTTCAGCTTTTAGAGCAGCAAGGATAAGAATTTTTTTATCACTTATTTTTCCTCTAAGATTCTCAAAATCTAGCAATCTATCGTTAAATTTTTCAATGATTTTTATCAACTTCTCTTTTTCAGACTCTTCATAATTAATCTCTATTGGTGATCCGAGAATTTCAGTTTTAAGTGTTGGCATTATAGTCTTTTATTATTTCATCTATTTTGTTTACATTCTTGTGGATTTGCTTCTTTAGATAATCAATTTTTTTTTGTTTACTTAAAATATTTTCGTTTAAATCTTCTGTTAACTGTTCAAATTTATCAATTCTATGTTTAAGTTCTTCAATTTTCTTCAAAAGATCCATTGTTATTTATAGTTTTATTTATAAAAAAAGTCACTTTAATGAATTTACATATTAGTATAAAAGATAAATAAATCAGAGCATAAATTGTCCACTAATCCTTCAAATCCTCAAGATTTACATCAATTCGCTAACTGTATTAGATTTTTAACAATTGATGCTGTTCAAAAGGCAAATTCTGGACATCCAGGTATGCCAATGGGTATGGCTGATATCGCAACAGTTCTTTTTAAAGATCATTTGAAATTTGATCCTAATAATCCTCATTGGCTAGATCGCGACAGACTTATTGTTTCAAATGGTCATGGCTCAATGCTTTTATACGCTTCTCTATATCTTACAGGTTATAAAAATATCACTCTTAATGATATAAAAAATTTTAGACAAATAGAATCTCCAGCTGCTGGACATCCAGAACATGGTGAAATTGCAGGAATAGAAACAACCACAGGACCTTTATCCCAAGGTCTTGCTAACGGCGTAGGTTTTGCCTTAGCGGAAAAAATTTTGCAATCAAAATTTGGGGGGGGATTCATCAATCATTATACCTATGTTTTTGCCGGTGATGGTTGTTTAATGGAAGGTTTAAGTCATGAATCTTGCAGTTTAGCAGGACATCTCAATTTATCAAAACTAATAGTATTATTTGATGATAATTCTATTTCTATTGATGGCTCTACAAATTTATCAGCTTCAGATAATACGATAAAAAGATTTGAATCATATGGTTGGAAAACCTTATCTATAAACGGTCACAATCATAAAGAAATATCAAAAGCGATTACAATTGCAAAAAATCATAACTGTCCGACATTAATAGCTTGTAAAACAAAAATAGGTTTTGGTTCTCCTAATAAGGAATCGACTTCATCATCGCATGGTTCTCCTCTTGGAGAAGAAGAGGTGAAATTAACAAGAAAGAATTTAAAGTGGCAACACAAACCCTTTGAAATTCCCAATGATCTTTTGGATGGTTGGAGGAATTATTATAAAAGAAATAATGATGATATAGACGATTGGAAAAAAGTATTTAAAAAAATATCTAATACTCTTGATTTTAAAAATTACTTTTCATTTACCATCCCATCTGAAACAAAAAAATTGATTAAAGAATTCAAATCCAAACATTTTAAGGATAAAACTAATTGCGCGACAAGAAAAGCGAGTGAAAAATCAATAGAAATTTTATCAAAAAATATGGATAACTTGATTGGAGGTTCTGCAGATTTAACAGGATCAAACAATACAAAAACCAATAACATGAGAGCAATCACAAAAAGTGATTACTCTGGACGTTATATTTATTATGGCATTCGTGAACATGCGATGGCGGGCGTTATGAATGGTTTATCTCTCCATGGTGGTCTTAGACCTTATGGAGGTACTTTTCTGGTTTTTGCCGATTATTGCAGACCGTCTATTAGGCTCGCAGCTTTTATGAAACTCCCAGTGATTTTTATTATGACACACGACTCAATTGGATTGGGTGAGGATGGTCCAACTCATCAACCCGTAGAGCATCTAGCTTCACTCAGAGCTATCCCTAATATTACTGTAATTAGACCTTGTGATATTATTGAAACTATCGAGGCTTGGGAAAATGCTTTAAATTCATCTTCGTCGCCAACAATTTTAGTATTAACAAGACAGAATTTACCCTTAATGAGGAGTAAAAATATTGAGGGAAATGCTGTGCAACTGGGTGCCTATCCAATTTTTGATTGTGAAAATTATCACGCAACTATTTTTGCAACTGGATCGGAAGTTGAAATTGCTGTCAATGCAGCCAAGCAATTGGCCAATGAAAATATCAATCTCAGAGTAATATCTTTTCCAAGTTGGGAGTTATTTTCTATGCAAACTGATTCATATAAACAAAAAATACTTGGAAATAAACCCAGATTTGCTATTGAGGCAGGTATTATAAATGGCTGGGAAAAATTTGTTCCCTCTCAAAACTTTTTAGGAATGAAATCTTTTGGAGCAAGCGGGCCTTACAAAAAACTTTATGAATATTTTGGAATAACAACCGACAATTTAATTAAAATGATAAAAAATAACATCTAAGAGATTATTTATTATGAAGGTAGCAATAAATGGATTTGGCAGGATTGGAAAATTAGTCTTTAGAGCTTTTCTTGAAAAACAAATTAAACACGTTGATATTGTAGCTATCAATGAACTTGGCTCACTTGAATCAAGTCATCATTTATTACAATTTGACAGCACTCACGGCAAACTTCCATTTGCA
>Ga0187827_10002602_pt1 | contig 24411 bp, 13 predicted proteins | sample ETNtaG_39_FD_167969 | JGI IMG/M metagenome (GOLD analysis project Ga0187827, IMG submission 167969) | Marine microbial and viral communities from oxygen minimum zone, Eastern Pacific Ocean - ETNP2014_SV_150_PacBio MetaG (Illumina Assembly) | ecosystem: Environmental > Aquatic > Marine > Hypoxic... | reverse complement strand
AGGAAGAAGACGAGGACGAAGAGGAAGGCGAAGAGGAAGAGGTGGAGGAGGAAATAGATGAGGCAGACCTGACCCCACGCGAACGTCTGCAGAGACGGACTGCCGAAATCAAAGCAAGGAAGCAGGTCACCCTTCAGAAGACCATTGCTTCCTTCGCGGCGACACTTGGTCTCATCGTCTTGTTCGCATGGGCAGGATTGAAGCTGGTGGGAGGAGGTGGCGACAAAGGGATGAGCGGCTTTGAGGGAGAGCCAGCTAAATTCACCTCCCGAGTCACGAAGTCAGACGTTGCCCGTCTCGCTGAGCTCTTTGCCGACTGGAAGAACCTCGGACCCAAGCGAGGAATAATCTGGAATGCCAGAGAGAACGGAATCGTCGATAACGGCTCCAACCACAGAAGCGCAAGACTAAAAGCAAATCGTAAGACAGGGGGCCCTTTCACTTTTCAGGCCGATGTGGCTTTAACTCAGACCGGTACCAATGGTTACTGCGCATTTGTTATGTCACGCGAGGGAGACAAAAGCGATGGGCACGTAGGGCTGACCTTCAAGCCGGCTGTCAGGGGGGAAAAGTACGGCACCCTTAAATTCAGCGACAAATTCTCTGATATGAGAGAAGTAATAAAATCCGAGATCAAAGCGCGAATCTGGTACACCGTCTCCGTCCAAGCCAATGAAGAGATATCCATATATGTTGGGGGCAAAGAAGTCTTTACCTACGATATGGCCGCTTCAGAGATTGAAAGCGTTTCAGTCTTCACTTCCGGTGCAAGAGTGTTTCTCAGAAACCTCGTGCTCAGCGAAGAGGAAGCCATCGAACTGGATTGAGGGCTGACCCGCGTGCTTTATTTGGCGGTTTCGCAGATGCATCCCTAAGGAGCAAACGTCCACCAGCAGCACTCCTCGTTCAACGAACGATGCGAAGTCCCCCGTTATTTCAGCCATTTCTCATGAGCGGCTGAAACCGACACTACAGCCATCCTACGTCCCCGAACGTCTGGCATGCTCCCTCGATAGTATCGATTCCGATGCGTTCGTTGCACTGATCTGAGTTTGTCGAAAGTGGCCTTAGACGCTTTTTGGACGGCGATTTCACTAAAACTGAAAAAAGCAATTGTTTTTTGAAGATATAGATTGAAAAGGCGATCCGCGTAGCTATACTTCGCCGCCCCAATCGAGGAGGTCACCCCTTTTCATTGGGTCATAAGCTCTTTGACAATAAGCACGACCCTGTAAACAAAACAGTAAGCTCCATAACTTAGAAAAAGCCGGATGACATGCCTATGGCTGTCATCCAAGACCACATATTCCAAGTGAAGGGTATGATACTGGCTCAGAACGAACGCTGGCGGCGTGGATTAGGCATGCAAGTCGAGCGTACGGGCCCTCCTTCGGGAGGGAGACCGAGCGGCATAAGGGTGAGTAATACTTAGATAACTTGCCCCTGGGTATGGGATAACCACGGGAAACTGTGGCTAATACCGTATACGGTCCTCATTACTACGGTAGAGAGGAGGAAAGGGGGGTAACTCCCGCCCGGGGATGGGTCTAAGTCCTATTAGCTAGTTGGTGAGGTAAAGGCTCACCAAGGCGACGATGGGTAGCCGGCCTGAGAGGGTGATCGGCCACACTGGGACTGAGACACTGCCCAGACTCCTACGGGAGGCTGCAGTCGAGAATCATCCGCAATGGACGAAAGTCTGACGGTGCGACGCCGCGTGAAGGAAGAAGGCCTTCGGGTTGTAAACTTCTGTCACGGGTTAAGAAATCCGTATGGGTAACGCCATACGGTTGACGAAACCGAAAGGAAGCCATGGCTAACTCCGTGCCAGCAGCCGCGGTAATACGGAGATGGCTAGCGTTGTTCGGTATCACTGGGCTTAAAGGGGGCGCAGGCGGCCCAGTCAGTCGGTAGGTGAAATCCCTCGGCACAACCGAGGAACTGCCTCCGATACTGCTGGGCTAGAGGCTCGTAGGGGAGAACAGAATTCTTGGTGTAGCGGTGAAATGCGTAGATATCAAGAAGAATGCCGGTGGCGAAGGCGGTTCTCTGGGCGAGATCTGACGCTGAGGCCCGAAAGCTGGGGGAGCGAACAGGATTAGATACCCTGGTAGTCCCAGCTGTAAACGATGAGCACTGCGTAGAGGTACTTCGGTTTCTCTGCTCAAGCAAAAGTTTTAAGTGCTCCGCCTGGGGAGTATGGTCGCAAGGCTGAAACTCAAAGTAATTGACGGGGGCTCACACAAGCGGTGGAGGATGTTCTTTAATTCGAAGCAACGCGAAGAACCTTACCGAGGCTTGAACCGCTGGGTAAACCCCATGAAAATGGGACTGCTTAACCGCAATCCAGTAGAGGTGTTGCATGGCTGTCGTCAGCTCGTGTCGTGAGATGTCGGGTTAAGTCCCATAACGAGCGAAACCCTTGTCATTAGTTACCAGCACTTCGGGTGGGGACTCTAATGAGACTGCCGGTGTTAAACCGGAGGAAGGCGGGGACGACGTCAAGTCATCATGGCCCTTATGTCTCGGGCTAGAAACGTCCTACAATGGGTGGTACAAAGAGAACCGAAACCGCGAGGTGGGGGAAATCTCCTAAAGCCATCCTCAGTTCGGATTGCAGGCTGCAATTCGCCTGCATGAAGCTGGAATCGCTAGTAATCGTGGATCAGCATGCCACGGTGAATGTGTTCCTGAGCCTTGTACACACCGCCCGTCAAGCCACGAGAATCGGGGGTACCCGAAGTCACTGACCGAACCGCAAGGACGGAGGTGCCGAAGGTAAACTTGGTAATCGGGACTAAGTCGTAACAAGGTAGCCGTACCGGAAGGTGCGGCTGGATCACCTCCTTTCTAAGGATTACTTAGACTCCGAGTGATTGAGAATGAGCATCCGCCCAGACTCAACCACAAAGAGAAAAAAGAGCTCACTGCTAGTTTCAGGGTCGTTGCTTTTGTTTTTTCTGTGCATAACAATTTACAATCAGTGGCTTCTTCGACTACCTTTGAGTAATTGGTCACTGTTTGCGCTCATGGGGGCCTATAGCTCAGTTGGTTAGAGCGCACCCCTGATAAGGGTGAGGTCGTTAGTTCGAATCTAACTAGGCCCACCACTATCAGATAGACTGGGGGTGTAGCTCAGTTGGGAGAGCGCTAGCTTTGCAAGCTAGAAGTCGTCGGTTCGATTCCGATCACCTCCATACAATTTGGAGTCTGACGGAGGCGAGATTTCTCATCAAATCTGCCTTCGACAGATTCCGCTCTTTGACAATTGGATTTTTGCTAAAGTAAAGCGTAAATCATCACCGAGAGAACCAAAGGATAATACCCATCAAACCGACACAGGTAATCCTTGAACGGTGTTTGTGTGGGGCAGGTTTCCAACCTGCTCTTAATCATTCCCCGAGCAAACGATTATTTGTGGTCAAGTTACTAAGGGTATACGGAGGATGTCTAGGTGTCAGGAGACGATGAAGGACGTGGTAGGCTGCGATAAGCCCAGGCAAGCTGCCGACAAGCGTTATAGCCTGGGATTTCCGAATGGGAAAACCCATCACATCTACGTGATATCCGGCGCTGAATACATAGGCACCGGAAGACAACGCGGGGAACTGACACATCTTAGTACCCGTAGGAATAGAAAGCAATAGCGACTTCCTGAGTAGCGGCGAGCGAAAGGGAAACAGCCCAAACCAGTTACGTGTAAGCGTGCGCGCGTTGCGTAACTGGGGTCGTGGGGCGTTCCTGCCAAAGCGCAAATAGGCAAAGAAGTTACAAAAGAGTTTTCGAGCTGAACCACTCTGGAAAGCCAGGCCACAGAAGGTGACAGCCCTGTAAGCGTAGAAAGCTCTCTTCTGGAACTGTCCCCAAGTAGGTCCGGCCACGTGAAACCCGGTCTGAATTCGGGAGGACCACCTTCCCAAGGCTAAGTACTACCTGATAACCGATAGTGAAAAAGTAGCGCGAGCGAACGATGAAAAGCACACCCGTGAGGTGAGTGAAATAGTACCTGAAACCGTATACCTACAAGCAGTGGGAGCACGATTGATGCGTTTGCCAGAAGCTTGCTTCTGGTTTTTCGCGCGCGTGTGACCGCGAACCTTTTGCGTAATGAGCCGGCGAGTCAATTTCTGGTGCAGGTTAAGCCGTTAAGCGGTGCAGCCACAGGGAAACCGAGTACGAATAGTGCGACCACGTATCAGGGATTGGACCCGAACACGAGTGATCTACCCATGGCCAGGCTGAAGCGTTGGTAAAACATCGTGGAGGGCCGAACCCACTGACGTTGAAAAGTCAGGGGATGAGCTGTGGGTAGGAGTAAAAGGCTTATCAAACTCGTAGCTATCTGGTTCTCCCCGAAATAGCTTTAGGGCTAGCCTTATGCGTTAAACCGTGGGGGTAGAGATACTGAATGGGGACCGGGGGCCACCAGCCTACCGCCTCCAGCCAAACTCCGAATACCACGGCGTACTGCATGGGAGTCAGACATGGGGGGATAAGCTTCTGTGTCAAGAGGGAAACAGCCCAGACCGCCAGTTAAGGTCCCTAATATATGCTCAGTGGTCAAGGATGTAGAGATGCTAAGACAGCCAGGATGTTGGCTTAGAAGCAGCCATCATTTAAAAAGTGCGTAACAGCTTACTGGTCGAGCGTTTCTGCGCCGATAATTCACCGGGGCTAAGCATATAACCGAAGCTGCGGATTCTGTATTTATACAGAGTGGTAGGGGAGCGTACTATAGGGATTGAAGGTCGACGGTAACGACGGCTGGACCGTATAGTAGTGAGAATGCCGGCATGAGTAGCGATAAAGGAGGTGAGAATCCTCCTCGCCGTAAACCTAAGGTTTCCTGTTCAACGTAAGTCGGAGCAGGGTTAGTCGGCACCTAAGGCAAGGCCGAAAGGCGTAGTCGATGGACAGCAGGTTAATATTCCTGCACTGGTCGCATGGTGACAAAGACGCGATGGGGCAACGCACGAGATACGGCCGCGGATCCCAATAGTTATGGGCCCGTTCCGGTTTTTAGGAGGTCGGGGGATTAAATACCCGGCAATACTCCGAGGGGCCGGAGAGAATGCACCTGCAGTATGGAGCCAGAAGGCGTGCCAAGAAAAACCTCTAAGCGAATCATGCAACCAGCCGTACCGTAAACCGACACAGGTAGGTAGGGTGAGTATCCCAAGGCGCTCGAGAGAACCTTCGTTAAGGAACTCGGCAAATTGACCCCGTAACTTCGGGAGAAGGGGTGCCCCGGTAGGGTGAACGGACTTGCTCCGTTAGCTCGAGGGGGCCGCAGCGAAAAGGCTCAGGCGACTGTTTATTAAAAACACAGGTCTATGCAAACTGGCAACAGGAAGTATATAGACTGACACGTGCCCAATGCTGGTAAGTCAAGTGGAGGGGTTAGGACTTCGGTCCGAAGCTCTGAAATCAAGCTCCAGTGAATGGCGGCCGTAACTATAACGGTCCTAAGGTAGCGAAGTTCCTTGTCGGGTAAGTTCCGACCTGCACGAATCTTGTAACGATCTGAGCACTGTCTCGACGAAGGACTCGGCGAAATTGTAATAGCGGTGAAGATACCGTTTTACCCGCAGCAGGACGGAAAGACCCCGTGCACCTTTACTGTAGCTTGGTATTGGGCTTTAGCCTGTCATGTGTAGGATAGGTGGGAGACTGTGAACCGGAAACGCCAGTTTTCGGGGAGTCGCTGGTGAAATACCACCCTTGTCATGTTGGAATCCTAACCGGGACCCGTGAATCCGGGCTCGGAACAGTGCTTAGTGGGCAGTTTAACTGGGGCGGTTTCCTCCCAAAAGGTAACGGAGGAGTCCAAAGGTTCCCTCAGCACGGTTGGCAATCGTGCGTCGAGTATAAAGGCATAAGGGAGCTTTACTGTGAGACCAATAAGTCGAACAGTTGCGAAAGCAGGGCTTAGTGATCCGGTGGTTCCGAGTGGAAGGGCCATCGCTCATCAGATAAAAGGTACGCCGGGGATAACAGGCTGATCTTCCCCAAGAGTCCATATCGCCGGGAAGGTTTGGCACCTCGATGTCGGCTCATCGCATCCTGGGGCTGAAGGCGGTCCCAAGGGTTGGCCTGTTCGGCCATTAAAGCGGTACGCGAGCTGGGTTTAGACCGTCGTGAGACAGGTCGGTCCCTATCCGCTGTGGGTGTAGGATTTTTGAGGAGAGCTTTTCCTAGTACGAGAGGACTCGAAAGGACGAACCTCTGGTGCTCCGGTTGTCTTACTAAGGGCATAGCCGGGTAGCTAAGTTCGGAAAGGATAAACGCTGAAAGCATCTAAGCGTGAAGCCCCCTCCAAGACCAGAAATCCCCATTCAGGCCCGTTGAAGACCACGACGTTGATAGGCCAGGTGTGTAAGTACAGCAATGTATTTAGCTGACTGGTACTAATCGGCCGATCGGCTTGACCACAAATTATCCTTTGCTCTGGGTAATAGATGAAAGTGGCGCAGGCTTCCAACCTGCGAACCTGACATCTGTGATCGGAGTAAAAGGGTCTTATCAAGCTGATATACCCTTTACTCTGGACGTATTGCTTAGCAAACCCAATTGTCAAAAAGCGGAATCGCAAGTAGTCCAGTCGCTCCGCGACTGGTCAACTACATTCAGAAATTCCGGGTGACCACAGTCAGGGGGCCACACCTGTTCCCATTCCGAACACAGCAGTTAAGCCCCTGACGCCGATGATAGTGCCGAGAGGTGCGAAAGTAGGTATTGCCCGGGCTATTATTGGAAAAGCCCAGCCATCTCGGCTGGGCTTTTCTTGTTCTTGGAGCGTTGCACGATTAACGGGACATTCACGAGGTACTTGCCGTTCCATGAAGAGTATCGCTGATGCCCGGGCCTGCTGAATGGTATGAATGAAAAGGAGCCGGCTCTATTCGCTTCTCCGCGCTCTTCGTAGCCGCTGAATTTGGGGTGAGCAGCCCTGATGTGGGATCTTCAACGTGCGCCACTACAAATCGCAGGTCAAAGACCTGCGCCACACCCTACAGCCGCACGCTCACGTAGCTGTATTCGGGCTGTGCGCGCTCGAGATCTGAGACGCGCAGAATGAACTCCCTTTCTTTTTCACCTACCCGAAAAACTGCGGTGAAAGTGTGCACCCGCGTCGCCTCAATCCAGTCACCAAAAGGAGGGCGTTCTTTTTCGCTGTAGGCAAATTTCGCGCGGCCAAAATTCATGATCGGGTAAAGCTTCTCGCCGTTCGCGCTCAGAAGCATCATGCCTTCCCCTTCCAGACGTTTCATAATCTCGTCTGTGATCTGAACCTTGAATCGAACGGTCGCCAGGCGTGTCTTGGTGTACTTGTCCCTGGTCTTTCGTCGAGCATTGATGACCTTCCATCGGACAGGGCCCGCGGGCGTCCAGCTCCCTCTTCTGAGGACCGGCTTCTCGATATCCAGTATTCCTGAAATTCCTTCCAGGCGTCTGGTGATGGATTCTTCAAGGCTGATGGTCTTCTCGTCCCTGGCGTCTTCGATGTTCTTGCCAATCATTTCCACGAGATCCGGGATGTCCCCGGCGAGATCTTTCAAGGTGTCATTAACCATCTTGAGGTTGTCGAATTTGAAACGAGTCTTCGAGTAGTAATTCCTGGCGCGGCCGAATTCCCGCTTGAACCGATTCTGATAAGACTTCCATTGCCCGATGCTGTCTCTGCCTTCGATTTTCGCGTTGTCGTAATCGCCGATAAGCAGATCGAATTTCTCCTGCACGAGCTCGAACTTTTCCCGCAGTTCCTCCCGCTGTTCGTCGTATTCTTTTTTGGCTCTGGCCTGTTCGCGCTCTTCCCGGCTGGCAGAAAAGACGGGGGAAGAAAGTACAAACACCAGAAAGATGATCCAGGATGTGCTTGTATTCATCAGTTACTCCGGTCGGCTCCCTACCGCGGTTTCCAGATTCAAACAGATTAGCAGGCGGAGGCCAAGCCACGGAAATCGATACGAACAATTACAGTTTTCTGCCGCCATGGAACACTTCTGATCTTACAGATAATCGGAAATGTTTCTCACGGCTCCTTCTGTTCCGGCATCCATGGCGGCGATGATCATGGCGAAGCTCTTGATGTTCTCCTGGATACGTGTGTCCGCCGGCTGGCCACCGTCCAGCCAGTTCAGGAATTCATCGAAAAGGTGATGGTGGCCCTCCCACGGAAGCTCGGGGGCTTCATATTGCTCGACCTCTTCATCTCTGCGATGGATGGTGATGTCTTTGCCTCCGGTGATTTCAACCGTGCCCCGTTCCAGCTCCAGCCGGTAGTACTCTCTGTGCCAGCAGTTCATGATCCCGGCAGAGGTGCTGTTGCCTTCGTAGAAGCAGTGGCTGCCGTTGTTCATCTTCATGATGTACATGCCGCTCGAGAGATGTTTGAAGCTCGACCATTCGGGATTCCAGCCAAAGCCGGTCAGGGTCACGCAATCGCCTGCGCTCAGAAAGCGAAGCATATCCATGTGATGGATCGAGCCCTCGAAGAGCAGGGCGAAATCCATGTCATGGCGCCAGGCCTTGCCCCAGCTCTTGAATTTTCGGTAGTCGCACGCGTAGCGGCCGACCACGTGCTGCAATCTGCCGAGCCGGCCTTCATCCACGATGCGACGGACCTCCTGCTTGTCGCGGGCGTAGCGATAGTTCTGAATGATCGAAACCGGCAGCCCAGTGCGATTGGCAGCTTCGACCATGGCCCTGGCCTCTTCGATCGTCCCTGCAATTGGCTTCTCACAGATGACTGGCATACCGGCTTCGAGCGCCGCGATTGTCTGGGGTGCATGAAACTGAGGCGGTGTCGCAACCCCGGCGAAATCCGCCTTTACTTTATCGACTGCTTCTTCGGTCGAAGTAAAGAGCTGGTCTTTATCAAGGCCCAGCGTTTCTGCCTGCCTCTCGAGTATCTCTTCGTTGATATCGACGAGGCCGACAATCTTGATGCGTTCGCTGAAGTTGCTTACCCAGTCATTGATCCACCCACCGGCCATTCCTCCGCCGCCAAACATTAGACACGTTTTCGCTGACATGGTTTTCCTCCGTTTGCAGGTTAGTGGTTCCGCCGGTCATGAAGCGGAACGGTTGAATGAAAAGCAGAAAATGTAAGGCAGAAGACAGTTTCCGGTGTAACAGGATTGTGGGTCCTGACAAAGTCAGAAAAGTGAGAGGCAGAGAGGTGAGAGGCAATAGAGCGCTGGCGGGAGAGACGCCCGTCCCACATTTTTTTAGTTGCGGCCAAAGGCTGCGAAAGGATAACAATCAGCATGATTGACCTCGACCACCCCCCTCAACCGCTCGAGCATGGACGCGTTGCCTTACTTTCCGACGTGCATGCAAACCTGCCGGCTCTCGAGGTTGTCCTTGCGGACTTGGGCGAACACGATGTCGACGCGTTCATCTACGCAGGCGATCTGATGGGTGGGCCGTATCCGGCCGAGACCATTCAACGATTGCGTTCATTGGACAGTTTTATGATCCGGGGAAACAGCGATGAGAACGTAGTCAACTATGCGGACAAGACCGACCGCGCCGAGTGTCGCGAATCGGGACAGTGGTCCCTCCGCCGATGGGCAACCTCGCAGCTCGATGAAGATTGCCTGAATTTCCTTCGCGAATTACCGGAACAGCTCGTCATCCGCTTTCCCAATGCCGACCCCTTGCGCGTGGTACACGGTTCACCGAGGCGTTTACGAGAGGGTATCTTTCCCGATGCGACTCCGGGATTGTTGGACGAAATCCTGCACGGAGTCCATGAGCGAGTTCTCGTCTGTGGGCATACCCACCTCCAGTGGCAGCGACAATATCGCTCAATCCTGTTGGTCAACCCCGGTGCTGTTTCTTCGCCGAACGACGGTTTCATCGGCGCCCACTACGGGATGCTCCTTTGGGACGGCGACCGCTGGTCAGCAAGTCTTCACCGTGTGGCCTATCCATTCAATGACCTGATTGCGGCCTACCGTTGTCGGGGCCTGTTGGAGCATGGAGGATCGATGGCGCGGGCACAGCTCAATGCCATTCTTACTGGCAAGAATGGCGTCGACGCGTTCCTGCTTCACGCGCGCCGCTGCGCGGACGAGGCCGGCCACTCAGACCTTCGCGTCATCCCGGATGATGTCTGGCAGCATGCTGCAGAAACTTTTCCGTGGTGCGAGATTGTTTGAGGTGCCGAATGCTATTTACGCGACGGGTCTGCATCGATACAAACATGTCAGATGAGTCTCGTGGCTACGGGCTGCCAGCCTGTCTGCCCGTCGTTCACTGAAATCAAAAAGTCCGGACGAACATACGCCCAACCACGACACGAAAACCTGCAAGCAAGTCTGAGCAGGACTGCGATTACGAGTCACTGAAAAACAAAGGAGATTCCTATGGCTTCCAAGATTCCTGAAGATGCGATTCCTGTAATGCCCGGCCCCCTGCGTGACTTCACCGCTGAGACGTTTCGGAAGGTGGGGCTTCCGAATGAAGATGCGCGAGTGATTGCGGACAGCCTCGTGGATGTAGACCTGCGTGGCGTTGTCAGCCACGGTACGCGACAGGCACCAGGCTACGTGAACCTTTATCTCGATGATCGGATGAACAAGAACCCCAATATCCGCATCGAGCGAGAGACACCGTCGACTCTGGTCGCAAACGGGGACGGCGGCATCGGCTATCTGGTGGCGCACCGCGCCTCGGACCTGGTGATCGAGAAAGCTGTGGCATGCGGCATCGCTGTCGGCTCAACCCGTAACCACGGGCACATCGGCAGCGCGGGTATCTACGCGCGAAAAGCGATAGAGAAGTCGCTGGTTTCGTTCTGCATCGGTGGCAGCGCACACTGGGTTGCACCGCAGTCCCCTGATGCTGTGGTGTGGGACGCGATGAAATCTCCGCCCTGGTGTTGCGGAATACCTTCCGCGGAAGGACCGCCTGTTGTGGTAGACATGGCCGCCAATTTTTTCCGGGGCCGGGGCATGGCGCTCGAAGCGTTCGAAGAATACCCCGAAGCGGTTTTCAAGAGCCTGGGGCTGATGTTTGTGTCGACCGTTGCTGGAGGCGTTCTCGGCGGACGATTCACCGAAGGCGAGCTGGAATATGCATACTGCGGCCGCGGCTCGATCTTCATCGCCCTGCACCCTGACGCGGTCGGCGATGCGGAGCACTTCAGATCCGAGGTCACCCGTATCGTCTCGGCCACCCGAAAGTTGAAACCGATGCCAGGCATGGACACCGCCGAATCCCCCGGCAGCCTCGAATGGCAGCGTGAACGAGATTGGGAACAGGAAGGCATCCCTATCGGCGCCGACCACCGCGCGATGCTTGAAGAGATGGGTACGAAAGTGGGAGTTGATGTTCCGTGGTGACGTTCAGCACGAGGCCGATGTCTAACATGATGAAAGTATCTCTATTTGCCGAGGTCGTTCGTTCGCACTTCTTTAATCTTGGCGGCGAACTTCGCTTTGAAGGCATCCACGACCGTTCTGTATTCCGGATTACCGGCAAGGTTTGTGTATTGCTTTGGATCTTTCTTCATGTCGAAAAGCTCGATGCCGCCGGATGCGTCTTCTTTGTATTGAATGTAGGCCCACCTCTCCTCACGCAGTAGAAACCCTTTGCGTGCCGGCGCCACGCTGAAAGCCGCTTCACGGACTTTGTGGGCCGGATCGTCGAGCATCGGCGAAATGTCTTTGCCCTGGAGTCGTTCTGGCACTTCGAGCCCGCAGAGACTCGATATGGTCGGGTAGAGATCCAGCAGCTCGGCGAAGGAATGACAGACCGCCGGCTTCTTGCCTGGCACGCTGACGATCAGGGGCACGGCGGCAGATTCATCTCGAAGGCTGACCTTTGCCCAGAAATCGTGTTCACCCAGATGGTAGCCGTGGTCGCTGGTGAAAATGACGATCGTCTTCTCTTCCAGGTCGGCCTTCTTCAGTGCTGCCATCACTTTGCCGACCTGGGCATCCATGTACGCCACGGAGGCGTAATAGGCCCCGACGGCCTTCTTCTGCTTCCTGACATCCATTTTCATGTTCTTGCTTGTTTTGTAGTTGATGCCCAGCCTGGGAATATCGTCCCAGTCGCCCTTCACCTTTTCCGGCAGCTTCATCTGGTCGTACGGGTATGGCTCGTAGTAAGGTTTCGGCGCGACGAACGGCACATGCGGCCGAACGAATCCTACGCCAAGGAAGAATGTTTCGGCTTTGTGCTTCTCAATCAGTTCGCACGCCTTTGCCGCAGTCTTGCCATCGGAATGTACCAGGTCGTCACCGTCCGCCTCGACGACGACAAAGGTGTTGCCGCCGACGACCGGTCTCTTACCGTTCGGATTGCCCTCGAGCGTTTCGCCGATACCCGGCGCCCGCCATTCCGGGCCTTTGCTGTTGAATCGCTCCGTCCATGACGCCGGATCGTCCGCGCCGTCCGTTCCCTTCTCGATACCGCCGGGCACTCCCATGTGGAAAATCTTACTGACCCGCGCACTGTAGTACCCCGCGTTTTTGAAATGCTGTGCCCAGGTTGCCCGCTTGCCGATCTGTGGCCTTGGGCTCTTGTAGCCCAACACTCCCGTGGCGTGCGGATAGTACCCTGACATGAACGACGCCCGTGAAGGCCCGCAGTAAGTCCCCTGACAAAAGGCACGGGTAAAGCGTGTGCCGGCCGCTGCAAGCTTATCGATGTTCGGCGTCTGGCAGACCTTGTTGCCGTAGCACGACAGGGCCGTCGCTGTGAGGTCGTCGGAGATTATGAAGAGCACGTTGTAGCGTTCGGCAAACACCAGAGACGAGACTGCAAAGAGGCCAATTACAGAGATGGATGTTGATTTCATATGAGGACTGTTACTTTAAAAAGGGATCGCGAATGTTTCACGACGGGTCACAGCGTTAAAGGTGTGGCGACGGCCTGTCAGTCTGTTGGATCATGCTAATCCGACCTGGCTCAGGCTGGCAGCTTATAGTCACAGGATGCATTTGCATCCGCAATAGTAGCCGCAGGATGCCATCAGCCTGTCGCCACGATTCTTATCCCGGTCTTTTCTGACAGATGCAAATCCATGGATGCGTGTGACTTTCCAAAGAATAGAGACTTTCCCTTCGTCGCGGGCGATTCGCTGAAAGTGCTTCACGGTGCCTGGGCACTGGCCCAAAAGACTTTCAGCGATCTACAGAACAATCTCACCGATTCTCTCCACCCCGCAGTTCGCACGGTCATCCTTTCAGGTTCGATTGGCCGCATGGAACAACTCCACAATTCCGATTGCGACCTGATGGTCATCCTTGAAGAGGACACTTTGAAGGACACCAAGCTCGCAACAGATGCTTTTCAGTCCGTCTGGCGTACCGTTTCATCTATGGACCTCGGGCAACCGGAGTCGGACGGCATCTTCAGTACCCCAACCAGCCAGGCAGAGCTCTGCGATGAATCGACGCTGGGTCACATTGATGAAGATCTGTCTGTTTTCGGGAAACGGTTCCAGCTCCTGCTGGACAGTCAGCCTGTGATCGGCGATCGGGCATTCGATGAACTGCTCAATGCCATCCTCATGCGATACGCGAAGGGCGACGTATCGAGGGGCGAAACGAGAGAGTGGATGTTCCTCTTGAATGATCTCGTTCGTTACTTTCGTTCGCTCAGCATCCGTTATCAGTGGTATTACCTGGACAGGCCGGACTACTGGCGGCTCGTTAACCTGAAATTCAAGCACAGCCGTTTCATCATCTACGCGGGCCTCCTGCTGCTGCTTGGCGAGTGCAGCAGACATCAGGACAAGTTTGCATGGCTCGCAGAGCGGCTTCGCTTGACGGCCCTCGAACGAATCGCTCATGTCTTTGAGAGTCACGGCGACGATGGATTCCAGTCCATCGTCGTACACTTCAACGAATTTCTGGAACATATGTCGGATAAAGAATTCAGAACAGAGCTTGCATCCCCGCATCCGGGCCATCCATCCGAACATCCGGCATACTCCACGCTCGAACATACGGGGGCAGCCCTGCGACGAGAAATCACGCGATTCGTTCTCGGACGAAGAGGTCAATGGAGCGATCGTTTTATGGAATTGCTGGTATTTTGAATCCGACTGAAACAGTGCTCACTGACGAAGCCAGACGGTTCTGGCGGCTCCTTACGCTGATGTTTGCAGCGGGCGCCATCCTTCGCGTCTTTGTCATCTACACCTTCCCCAACTTTTACGGCCCCGGTGACCCCGCTATCTATTTCACCATGGGCCGCAGCATTCTGCAGGGGAACGGGCCGGAAGTTTCATTCATCTGGCACCACCTGACTCACTCCGACATCGTGCATTACGAGGACTACTACGAGCCCCTGTTTGGCCTGCTTGTGGCCATGACGCTGTTCGTTACCGGCGGCTCTGTTGCCGGCGCGAAGTGTCTTCCATTGCTGTTCGGCCTGGCAACGATCCCCGCGGCAGCAATCATCACAAGGCGAAGGGCCGGCTTCGCTGCGGGATTGTGGGCCGCGGCGATCGTGAGCTTCCAACCGTACTTGATCTACCACAGCGGCCTTCTGATGAAGGAAACCATGGTGGCGTGCCTGTTCCTGATTCTGTGGGACATCTGCTCCCGACGTCTCGAAGACTCTCCCTCGCCGAACACGGGGTCTCTGATCGGTATCCTCATCGGTGTGTATGGACTGCTCCAATACGAATCCTTTCCGGTCACGAGTGTTGCCATTTTTGGGTACTTGTTGCTACGACATCGTCCTCTGTTGGTCCCCGCAGGCATGGGCCTCCTTCTGATAGTCGTCCCCCTTCTGGCCCTCTCCTGGCATTTCATGGGTGTGCCGATTTCAGCGAAGTTTCTCTTTTTCTTCGGCCATGACCTGAACACTCCGGGCGTAGCGGATGAGTTTCAATGGACGAAGTTGTTCAAGGTCATTCCACCTGTTGGCTTTATCGTGAAGCAACTTTTCCTGGGACTTGAGTTCCCGCTTTATGTGTTCGGGGCCTGGCAGACATGGAGGTGGCGACGCTCCGGATTCGGCTTACTGCTGTTTCTTCTTGTCATATCGAGAATCTATTTTCACGGCGTTCCCAGGGAGCTCTGGCGCCGCGATGTCATGACGCTCGTCCCGCTTCTGGCTGTCCCGGCGGCTGCGGGGATCACATCATTTCAATGCTGGCTGGCCCATCGAATGAAGCTGCCACCATGGCAAGTTTCGGCAGTTCTGGTTGCTGCCTTAATTGGCACCTTTCACACCTACGTCGGTTACGACCAGATTTACCGCAATCATCAGTTTCGTGAAGAGGACTACCAGGCTGCTCAACTGCGCAGGTACAAAGCATGCACCGAGATTCGTGAAGCGGTCGAACAAGGCGTTGTACGCAAGGGCGAGGCGATTCTGGCAGATGAGATGGTCGAGGAGATCTACCTGTTTTCCGGGCATCCGACTGTGCGCTATCCGAACGACATCGAGCTTGTCCCCGGCCTGGTCGAGCGATACCGGCTGATGTATCTGCTGCTCCCTGCGTTCACCCCCTCATACGACTGGCAGAAGCAGTTGGCCGGGCTAACGTACAAAAACGTCTTCAGGCTTGAAGCGGGCTACGTTCTGGTAGAGTTACATCCGCTTCAAAAATAAAGCAAGCCCCGAGAAAATGAACTGTCTCTTCAGACTCACATTTGTCTTTTCGCTCCTTTTGGCGACAGCTCGTGCAGAGAAGGAAGCCAATCCGGCCGTCGCCGCGGTCAACGGCTTGAGCGCAACCACGGTCGTACCAGAACAGATCTCCACGAAGGACAAGCTCGAGGTCGCGGTGACTTTCACCATGCGTGTCAATTACACCTACGTATTCAGCTTTACGAGTGTCTCATTCACTTTTTCAAACATCTCAACGGGGGAGGATTTCGTGGCCCAGCCGAAACTCCTGCCATACCTGGAAGTAGATCGAGTGCGATACTCCGCCCAGGCTATGAAGACTCTCAAGGCCCTGCCGGACATCGTTGATTACAAGGAGGAAAAGGATCCGAAGACGGGAAAGAAGATGCTCGTGGTGTACCGCTGCATGTATCTGAATCCATCCGAATCACACACGCTGACTATGCCGCTTACCAGTTTTCAGGAGCAGGGAGAGGCAAAAGGAACAGTGAAAGCCCTCCCGCCGGGCACTTACAATGTGACGACGAATTTCACCTGCGCGCGTAAAACGGGAAAGGCAGCGGCAGCCATCTCATGGTGGCACGGCACCGGCCAGATGGTGACGACGATGGTGGTGACGAAGTAGGCGGCATCCGGCGACCGAAAAACTACAAAACAGACTTTGCATTGCAAAGTGTTTGCGGGTATATTCCGCCAATCTCACAGGACATTCGTTTCCCATTCACAATTCAGCATGGAAATTCAAAAAGCACTCGATCAGATCGCCGAGATTAATCGGCATCTCGCCAAGACCGAAATCTGCCGGGCCTTTCGCTCTGTCCCCGTTGGTATGACCGGTATCGTGGCCATCGCGGGAGGCATGCTGATGCCGGCCGTGATCACTGCGCCCACGCCGGCCTCCTTTGTCACTTATTGGGTTACGCTGGCCATCCTCAATGTCGCCCTTGTTTCTGCTCAGGTATCTGCGGAATACCTCGGCGCGGGCAGCCGGGAGCGCAACCTGGTCTGGCGTGTCATCGGGCAGTTATTCCCGGCTCTTGCAGCCGGCGCGGTTATCACGCTCGTGTTCGTCTGGGCGGCCCGAGATCTCGTTTCTTACCTGCCCGGGCTCTGGATGCTCATCTTCAGCCTCGGGCTGTTCTCCGCGCGCCCTTATCTGCCGCGGACCCTCGGGTGGGTCGCTCTCTTTTACGGAGCTGCCGGGACGATTCTCCTCATGAAAACGCCTGAGAATCTGACGTCTGCCAATCTGTATATGGGAGCCGTTTTTGGCGGCGGACAACTCCTGTCCTCCCTCGTCTTTTACTGGAATCTTGAGCGAGGAAACGATGGCTAAAAAGAAAGCAGCCAAGAAGACAGAGGAGCAGAAAGGCCGTTTCGCATACGAGGGCCTCGACCGCATCCTTCACGAAAAGGCCCGGCTCGGAATCATGACCTGCCTTCTCAGTAAGCCCGAGGGCCTGATCTTCAAGGACATCAAGTCTCTCTGCGACCTGACCGACGGCAACCTGAGCCGGCACCTCCAAATCCTCAACGAAGCCGGTCTGGTCGAAATCTGGAAAGGATTTCAGAACAAGAGACCTCAAACGCTCTGCCGCCTGAGCGAAGAAGGCCGCGACCGCTTCCTGAAATACATTCAGGAACTGGAAGGTCTGCTCAAAGACGTCTCGAGCGTCTCATCATCGGAACCTCGAAAGGAACTGCCGCCCCACCTGGCGCCTGCCTGATCCGGATCATCCATTTTTCTGTAATTGTCGCGGAGCGCCAAGACCACTATCGCATCGGCAAAGACCACCGCCTCATTCTGCTGTTAACAGAAACTCCAAACGACGGTTAAGAAAAGAGACCTCGTTTGCCCGGAATTCCTTCTTACGAAACGCATACTTTGCCGTATAAAGTGAACGTGCCGTCAGCCGTTAACCATTAACCATCAACCAGTCTTTCCATGCGAGTCATCCTTGCTTCACATATGGGAATGTGCTTTGGCGTCAAAGATGCCATCGATATGACAGAGTCCGTTGAAGAGCCTGGACTCGTGACGATTCATGGTGAGCTTGTTCACAACGCCGGCGTTCAGGAACGATTCAAGGAGCGAGGCTTTCATTCCGTGAACGAAGCGCTCCGTGACGGATTACCGAATTCGCCTTTCGTGCTCATCACCGCGCACGGTGTCAGCGACACAGAACGATCCCGCCTCGAAGAATCGGGAAAGCTGCTCATCGATACCACCTGCCCGCTTGTTCGCCGCGTTCATCAGGCCGCGCTGCATCTGCAGTCCGAGGGTTGCCTGGTCCTCATTGCGGGTCGGCACGGACACGTGGAGGTGGAGGGAATCATCGGAGACCTACAGGATTACACAGTGATACAGTCCCCGGATGATGTTCAGGTTTTTGGCCACGGGAGAATCGGGATCGTTTCTCAGAGCACAACCCCGCCCTGGCTGTTTGATGAGATCTGTGCAGAAGTGCGGCGAACGAATCCAGGGAAGGAAATCAAAGTCATCGACACCGTCTGCGCGCCTACCCGCGAGCGGCAGGAGGCTGTACAGGAGCTGCTCGATGTCGTGGAGGCGCTGGTGGTCGTTGGCGGCAAGAATTCCAACAATACCCGACAGCTCTGCCACCAGGCGGAATTGCGTGGAGTGCCTTTCTTTCACGTGCAGGATGAGCATGGCCTGGATGCAGAGGTATTGCTTCGGTTTGAAGTCGTCGGGCTGACTGCTGGCACTTCCACGCCAGATTCCTCTATCGAGAAGGTGCATCAAGCATTAATGGAATTGGGCAAAGCCGAGAGGTCTCTCCCTCGACGCATATCACCACGCGAAGGCGTCACATTCACAGGACGGGTTGCCAGCACGTCCAAAGTGCCGCATTAGCAATCGTCAGAAGAATCGCGGATGAAGAGGGCCGCGGATGAAGAGGGCCGCGGATTTCAAAACCAAAACACCCACGATCCTCTTCATCCGCGGTCCTCGTCATCCACGGCCCTCTTCATCCGCGGCCCTCTTCATCCGCGGCCCTCTTCATCCGTGGTCCTCTTCATCCCTGTCGAATGGTGGCTCAGCATTAACTCACAGGAACGGGATTCTTAAACAGTGCCCATCACTCCTTCAGGACCATGTCGATGCACATCACCGCGCCCAGGATGAGCGTTCTCAGTGGACTGTCAGCGGGGACATCCTCCGCAATGGACAGGACGTAATTATCCGCAGAAGTAAAGAGCTCCTTGCCGAGTCCCGCCCACTTTTTGGTGACGTGCGCAAATTCCTGATCCTGCCAGACGAAACGAAAATCCCAGCCGGTCCATTTGCCCTTCAGCTCGCAGAGAGGCTCATCGTTCTCGTTCAGGACTCGGAATGCGCCCCCAATTGAAAAGAACTTCTGTTTGAAGCCACCCACGAGCTGATCGTTTTCATCAAAAACTTGGACCTTCGACAGGAAGAACGAAACACCGCGGCTGACACGCACCACCTGTTGCCCGTCCGGGGTGCGAATCTGGACATCGAAAGGAGTCATCCTTTTGTAGTCGGTGAATCGGAACAGCTTTGTGAAGAATCCAAGGTTGTCCTCTCGGCATTCCATGATGATCTGACCATTCTCGGGATCCATAACATCAAAGTTATTCGCCGCCTTGAACATGCCGACGTGTTCCTTCACAAGATAGATATTTCTGGCCAGCGCGGGGTGCATCTGTGACTCCTCAAAAGGGCTGTTACGGGACGAAACTGGTTACTCTAACTCCGCAGACGGTTCGAAGACTATGCACAGCTCCGTTGAAATGTAAAGCAGCAGTCTGCTGTCTGGCGGTTGAGCCTTCGTCGCCGCAGCATTGTCTTACAGGATCGGGATCCTATACTGCGCGGGCCTACCCATTCCTCAGCAAAAAGTCTATGCACCTCATTCGTACTGCGGTCGCCGTTGTCTCAGCCTTTGCCTTGTGCGCGACAAACGTTCACGCTCTCGAAGTCAACATCTCGCTGGTCACTGAAAAGGATGGCGAGCGCATCCCCCTCTCTGAAATTCACGAGCTGCGCCGTTCGCCTTACGGCGGTTGGGTGGCCACGTTTTTCCCGTTCGGAATGAACGTGAGCGGTACTCGAATCTTCGAGTATGAAGACTCGCTCCTCGAGGCCGCGCTCGAGAGTTTCGACATTCTGGATATCGAACAGGAGAAGGCTGCCGAAGAGCTCGAAGACATCCCTGAGTTCGCGGACGGACCTAAAATCGTGCCCGGCCTGAAAAGGGATTCGGTCGCCACCATCGCCCTGGCCGACGGCGAACACCTCATCCAGCCGGGCGACCTGCGATTTACGATTGAGAAAGGCAAGCTTGCCTCCGCCGACCCGCGGGTGCAGATCAAAGAAGAGGAGACCATCGAAGTGCTCTGCCACCCGGTCACCCTGCGCGGCTTCGATGGCAGACGCAGCCAGCCATTCGCTGCCGCAATGGCATACGACAACATCAACATCATGGGCAACCTGTTCAAACCGCTCGAAGACCCCGAGCAGAGAAAACTCAGAATCAGAGAAGCCAGGGGCCCGAGAATGTTTCGCCGGCTGCGCGTCTACCTGCCCCCTTCGCAGGGCAAATCGTATCGTCTGAATCGCACGCGGGTGATGCTCGACAGCAAAGGCGTCGTCAAACTTTCGGCGGGCAAGTACGAAGTGCACAGGAATGAAGTCAGGATACCAGTGTCCCCGCCGCCTCCCGTGCAGCTTGTCGGTGTCGTCTGGCTGGGAGACGACGCGTCGCTGAGCGGTCCTGATGCGATTGCGGTTTCAAATGCTTCCGGCGCTTCCCTTTTGCGTTTGCCCGTTTCAAGGAAGCTGCGGAGTTACGATCTCACGTTCGCTGTGAAGGGGCGCAGGACCACTCGAATGGTGAAGTTGCCGAACACCTTCGACAGTATCCCTTTCAAAACGGTTGTGTGTGATACGCGCGGACGCGAGCCCAGGCTGTGGCTGTTTCAAATGAAATCGCTCACCGTGACGGCTGGCGAGAGGCCCGGCCTGTTAAGCCTCCAACCACTTCTCATTGAAATGAAGGGCAAGGTCACCGGATGGGAAGCCAGGCCCCTTACTGCGATGGAATCACATGTCGATGTCGCCAGCACCGAGGCGTTGCCGAATGAGCCGGGAACATGGTCGATTGCGCCCGCCAATGGCGAACTGAAGGGCGTCCCCCTCGGCCTGCTCCGGGTAACCGGCCCACAAAGTCCGGTGAGCGTTGTTTCCATCTACACATACAGAAACCGCGGCGGTTATCGTCGGGGCGACCCGGTGGATCTGTTCTGGACGCTCCGCTCCGCGGGTCAGATGCCAGCGAAGCTTGATCTCGTTTTGGAAGGAAATGGCACGAACCGGAATATCGCATCGGATGAACCAGCGGAGGCATCCTCCCGATTGGGCCCTGGGCACACAGGGATGAAAAGACTCGACACCTCGTCCCTCGCGCCTGGTTCTTACACCGTCCGACTCAAACAGACCGGAATCGCTTCTTACCCCGCCACGTTTCACATCTATCCCCGAGAGCAGAAGACGGATTTTGAGATCTATTCGCAGGCCCCCTTCAGCGAGATTGAGCTCTACGGCGGCAACCCTCTCAGCGCTTATTACGCGCAGGGAGTGGGGGCAGGCAAGCCCGGGCTCGCACCCTTCACCGATCAAGCGTTCGGCAATCTGCCGGCCAACTTTGGCGTGTATTCAACATCGCCTGTCGGGCCGGCCCTTGAGAAATGTCTGCCGCCGGGGCCGGATGAAGTCGGGCTGATGGCGCTGGCCCGTTTGGGCAAGCGCGCCGTGCCTGTGATGCCGAGCATGCTGCACCACGAGGAGTGGAATCCCAAGCACACGCTGCCGAACGAGCTTCGTCGACTGCGGCGCCGCAACGCACTCTTCGCTCAAAAGTATGCGGACATGGGCGCGTTCGGCGGGATTCGGATGAACTGGTATGCGACGGTTGGCGGCTATTGGGAAGAATCGGACCGACTCGACGGCCATCAAGGCAGACGAAACGCCGCGGCAAACAAGTGGGTTGGTGAGCAGGTGACCGCGGCTGTGGAGCAGGCAAAGAAGGAAGGCGCGAAAGAAGAGACAGTCAAAATGATTCAGCGGCATGCCGGGTACGAAGCGCGCAGCAGCATCCTTCCCAACGCGTACAGGCAGTACATGGCCGACGTCAAACAGATTCGGCCCGGCGCCACGTTTCACACGGGCATTCCGGATTTCTGGCTCGGCAATGGGCAGTCGTACCCGCCCAGGGCCTATGCCTCTCTCACCCATCGCGATGCGGTCGATTATACGGACTACGGCCGGGCACCGTGGGGCGACTTTCGAGCGCCGGTGTTTCTTAACATGGGCAATCCGAACGGCCAGAAAACCCAGGTCGGTTTCATGGCCCATGGCAGGCACGCACGCTTCATCATCGCATTCGGCACGGCAGGCCGGGGCATCGACGGTTTTGCCGTTAATTCGGATGGCGAACTCCTCACGCACGATCACAAAGCGCTGCTCGAAATCTTCGAGCGATTCGGATCATACTTCACGTCTCTCGAACCTCTGCAGGATGTCGCTGTATATTTTTCCAAGACGAGCCCGTGGGCCCATCAGAAAAGCGTTATCCTGATCGACCTCGCACGGCTGCGCCGTCCGGGAGTGTTCCTCACCCAGGAAGAGGTGCTCGCCGACAAACTCAAAAACTACAGAGTGCTTTTCCTCGCGGCCATCGGTAACGAGCCGGATGAGATCAAAGCGGCTTTCAAAAAATTCGAGGCCGACGGCGGTTACATCGTAAAGGACAAATACTGCGCCGAATGGGTGCCCGGCAAACCGCTCGGTTTTCCTTACGACGGCAAACAGGTCCCCGGCCGCGCCTGGGGACTTGGCGGCCCGAACGGCGAATGGGAGTTCTCCTACATCTGGGGCAAATTCCTTTCAGACCGCGAGGAACGCCTCAACAAAGCATTCGCAGACGCTCCGGCAAGTCCCGTATCGACTTCGGATAAAGAGGTCCTCATCGCCCCCCTGGCCGGCAAAGAGACCATCTGCTGTTTCGTGATCAATAAGACCTACATCCCGCTCAGCGTCGGTGGCAAACAACGCCAACATGCGGCGCTCCCACGCAAAGCGGACCTGATCGTCCGAAACGGCTGGCACGTCTATGACATGTTGAAAGGACAACCGATTCCGGATTCAGCGGATGTGTCCGATGAAAACGGCACGTTCCGCGTCCCCCTCGATTTCACCCGATCGGAAGGAAATCTCTTCTGGCTGACAAAACGCAAGCCGGCCAGGATGGGCGTGGCGATAAGTGAGACTGGCGCTCCGCGACAAGATTCGATCGCCCTCAATGCCTGGCTCGAAGAAGAGAATGGAGATGCCATTCTCGATCCGCTTCCATTTGCCGTGAGGATGAAAGATGCGAGTGGACGAATCCTCTTTGAGAAAAACGCTTCACTGGCGAAGGGCGAGAAACACTCAATCGCCATACCCGCGCCGAGAATCAGGGACGCTCTCAAGCTGGAGATAACAAGCCTCATCACCGGCCATGTTTTCAAGACTGAGTTTCAAACAGAGATGGCCAAAGAAAGTGATCCGCCACGAAGCGGCGAGCTGCTTTCTTCAGAGGACATCATCGCTCCCGAGCACATCTCCACCTTCCTCACAGAACGGAAGAACCGCGTCATCGTTCTCCTCGACGAAGGGCAGGACAACTACCGCAAAGCCGCGGAAGAAATGGTGGCCCTTCTCAAGAAGAATGGCCGCGAGGCCCGCCTGATGGAAATCGATCCGGCGGACGTCCGTGAATTGCCTCTTCGCTGGAAGCCGCTCGAAGAAGACACCAAGCTCTTGAAAGAGGTCCATGAAGGCAAGGCCATCGCGTGGCGCGTCGATCTCGCTCCCTACTTCAAGAAGGGCGAAGAGAACCCATTCGACAGGCCCACACGGGGTTATCCGGAGTACGGCCCGCGCACCATGATCGATGGTGACGTCGTGTTGTTTGGCTCTGCGGAGGACAACAGTTGTCTGAAGGATCTTGATGAATACCTCAGGCGCCGTGTCTCGCCGAGCTACCCTTCTCCCGGACGTTACTTTTTGCATTATGTCTGGAGCCCGTTCCTGGGCGGCTGCAATGGGATCTATGTTGGATGCCGAGATGCGGCAGGGGCTGAGGCCGCGGTGGCGAGTCTGAGTCGTAAGATTGGCCTCCAACCTGTCGCATCGAAGAAAGAGCTGTCGCGGAGCGACAGCGCCACGAAGCTGTCGCGGAGTTCCAGCACCACGAAATTGCCCAACCTCATCGAAGGCAAGGTCGGTTCAAAGGTCATCGACTTCGCGTGGTCGCCCAGCGGCAAGAATATTTTTCTGACGCTCGATTCGTACGGGGATTCATTCTTCGTACTCGACAGCAAGGGCGAGATTCAAAAGAGCCAGCCGATCGGCAATCGGTGCGGGAACAGCGTCTGGTGGCGCAACAACGGCACCATCCGGGTGGTCAGCGATTCGCAGCTTTACTTCAACCTTTGGAATAACGAGTATCTCTTTGACATTAAGAAGGGCTTCATACATCGAGTTTCCAAGCCGCATCACGGTCTCCCCGGCCGCATCAAGGTGAAGGCAGGCGGCGAAATGCTGCTGCGTGATGACGAGACCGGCCGGATCTATCTCGGCGGCCTTCAAAAGACTCATGCGCTGGACAAGGAAGGTGAACAGATCTGGATGCACGACGACTCGGTCCTGCGCACCTCAACGGACCATCTGCTCTACCGGCGTTCACTGTTTCTCCGCGGGCTGTCGCCGAACGGGAAGCG
>Ga0187827_10002601_pt1 | contig 24414 bp, 11 predicted proteins | sample ETNtaG_39_FD_167969 | JGI IMG/M metagenome (GOLD analysis project Ga0187827, IMG submission 167969) | Marine microbial and viral communities from oxygen minimum zone, Eastern Pacific Ocean - ETNP2014_SV_150_PacBio MetaG (Illumina Assembly) | ecosystem: Environmental > Aquatic > Marine > Hypoxic... | reverse complement strand
GCACGATGGGCACGCCACCTGATGAACCGCACCGCTCTGATGATGAAAGGCTGCACCCGGTCACGCTGTCGAGGCCTTTCTATATGGCAAAGTACGAGACGACGGTTGGCGAATTCGAGATGTATGCAGCGGAGGCCAAACCTGTCACGCGCGCCGAGACAAAGCTGGGCGCGTATGTCTGGGACAAAGGATGGAAGTTGCGTCCCGACGCCAATTGGCGCAACCCTTATTTCGAGCAGACACCCAAACATCCGGCCGCCGTCATCGGGCATAGCGACACTTCTCAATTCGTGAAGTTCCTGAATGGAAAAGTTCCGGCCAGATGGATGCCGTCTGGCAAAGGAACTTACAGATTCTCTTTGCCCACCGAGGCGCAGTGGGAGTATGCCTGCAGGGCAGGGTCGGCCAGTACATTTTACTGGGGAGACGATGCGGCCCGGACTGGAGAGTACGCAAACGTCGCTGACAAGAAATATGCCCAGCAGGTGGCCGAGGCAAAGCAGGAGTTGGATTACCCCGTCTTCGATATCGAAGACGGCCATACGTTCACTTCGGCGGTTGGCAGTTTCAAGCCAAACGCGTGGGGCTTGTACGACATGATGGGCAATATCAGGGAGTGGTGCGCGGACGGTATGCATCCAGCGCAGGGTCCGGTAACAGACCCTCTCGGCAATACAGGAAAGGCCATGATCTGTCTGCGCGGCGGTAGCTTCTCGGATGGCCCCGAGGTGGCGCGCTCCGGAGCGCGTTACCAGGCAGCAAGGTATCTGGCAAATGTCTCAGCAGGTTTCCGAATGGCCTTCCGGCTTGCGCCCGACGCAAAAGGTGACCTCGCCGAAAAGTTCAAACACCTTTTCGAGATTCCCGGGGAAGACAGAGACCAGCACGGGAATCCTGTTCGGAAAGGCAAAGACGCGGTCACGGGCCTTCCACTCGAAGTCCGATGCAGACAGACCGGGATGCATCTCCTCTACGTGGCTCCGGGCAAATTCACCATGGGTGCGCCCGAAGGTGAACCCCATCGAAGGGAGTCTGACATCCAGCACGAAGTCACCATTACACTGCCTTTCTATCTTGGCAAGTACGAGGTCACCCAGGACGAATTCCGCAAAGTCTTCGATAAGCGTTTTCTCTCTCGCGCCGAGCAACAGCAGAGAATCCCAACCATCTGGAGACACGGAAAGTGGCAGGCGCAAAAAGCTGACTGGCGGGACCCGCGCTATGAGCAGAGCGAAGCTCATCCGGTTTGCTTCGTCTCCTGGGCCGATGTGCAGCGTTACACTGGCTGGCTGAATTACACTGCGCCGGCCACAGGCCGCCGGGATCGACTGCAATTCTCACTTCCGACCGAAGCCGAATGGGAGTACGCCTGCCGTGCCGGTACGAACACTCGTTATTACTGGGGAGATGTCGATGCGGTCGTTGGCGAATACGCGAATGTCTACGATTCGACTTTCGCAGAGCTTTTCAAACGCGATGCCTGGCATCCCTTCCAGGCAAATGACGGACATATCACCGCCGCACCTGTCGGCAACTACAAGCCCAATCCGTGGGGACTGTATGACATGATCGGCAATGTCGCGGAATGGTGCCAGGACAGATACCAGGCATATCCGGCAGCAGCGACGGATCCCGTAGGCAGATCAGACTCAGTTGAATACAACCTCCGTGGAGGAGCATGGAGCTCGGGGATTCCAAGGGCCCGATGTGGCATGCGGGCCCATCTTTATACGAGGGGGCTTTCATACAGCGTCCAGTATGGATTTCGCACGATTTTTCGTTTGCCCAGTGATCGGGCTGAGGTCGAGGCAGTCGAACCAGTTCGCGAAATCGTACCCAAGTGGGGAGAGGGCTGCGTGCTCGCTTACTCGTTCAATTCGGACGCGGTCACATTTGAGGGTGGCCGCCTGACAGGAATTACCGACCTCTCAACCAGCAAACACCACGGGAAAGTGCTCGGCGGGATGATGGCTCCTGGCCGTCACGGCCACGCACTGTTGTTCGACGACAGCACCCATGGCGTCGAATGCCCCCGTTCGGAAGCACTCGAAATAGAAAAGGAACTTTCGGTCGCCCTCTGGTTGAAGGCCGGCCCGCAGCAGGAGGTCTGGAATCGTCTGGTCCACCAGTTTCACTGGAACGGAAAGGCCGGATGGGCCGTCAACATCAACGGCGAGGATTTCGAAGGGGGCAAGAAGGACGGCGTCGATATCGAGTTCTTCGACAAGCTGGGCAATCTTCACGGCGCCTTTGGCCGGCCAGTCGTAACCAATGGCGATTGGCACTTTGTGGCTGCCACATTCGATGGCTCGACGGTACGAATCTATCTGAACGGCCAGGTCGTCGGCGAAAGGCATCTACTCCAGGACACCGTAATCAAGCGCGGCCCCGGCACAATCATGATCGGCATCGGAGACCACGACGAACCCATCCGAGGCCTGCGCGGTGTCATTGATGAGGTGGCCATCTGGCGGCGCGCACTGAAACAGAATGAGGTGCGCGAAATGTTCGATTATTCAAGTTCCGGCAGGAGCTATTGCGAGACCCTGGGTAATGTGCCAGTGGAAGAGTGAGTATTACCGTGGGCTTTGGTGTAAAGGGCGATCATCGTGACCTCCCATTAAGACGCCTATGCCCCGCCCAACACGGCACGCGCATGTCGTGCAAAATGGCCACGGATATCGTCGGCGTATCGGCGAAGTGTCTGCTCCCCTAACCCCTCGAGATCACCGCAGCGGTACAGAGCGCGGGCCAGGTGCAGTTCGCGCAAGGCCCCGTTTCTTACATCGTCTTCGTTGGGGTTGTCGGTCAAGGCTTCACGGGCTCCAGCAATGCTCGTGTGGCTGTGGCCACCCACACCGTCGCGGCGCAGAATAGATGCGAGCGCCGAGGACGGTTCTTCTTCTGGCACGCGTGCGAAAAGCTGTTCGCAGGCTTCGGCAATAGCGCGGCAGTGACTGAAGTCCGGTACTCCCTGCAAATCTGCGAGCTTTTTCAGAACGACTGGCCAGGCGCCCTCGCCGTCGCAGCGTCCCAGGACCATGAGCATGGCATCGACTTCGGAGCTACTCATTCCAAACTGGCCCATGCCCTTGTAGTTCCAGCCGTCATCCCATTCTCGACTGTTTAGCTCGTTACGGAGCGTGGCCGCCCCGTAGTTGTCGCCCATAAGGCCAAGTGCGAGAGCGTAAAGCCATCTGTTGTCTGATTGGGTGGCGTCGTGTGCTTCGCGAAGCAGGGGGCCTGCGCGTTCGGCTTCGGCGAAACAGAGGGCGATACCTTCATGGGTCTCCCATCCCTGGTTGACGGCCCAGTGCAGTTTCTCATCGGAGACGGGAAAGGTGTCCTCATCGCTCAAGACTGCTTCAGGCAGGTTGCCGACCTCAATCAGGTGCTGCTGGAGCTGTTTCAGATCGATGTCTCGGACACCAGTACCAGCCTGTGCAGCCATGGCTGCAGCACGTCCGGCCGCGTACCCCTGATTCTGCACATCGGGCTGCATGCGAATGACCGGAAGCGCGTCGCGATGCGCGGAGACGCCCAGGCCGGTGACCAGGATCCCATCGAGTCCACGGGGAAGAAGGCAGCGGTAAGGCACCTGCACCCACAAGCGTTCTTTGTCGGGCGGCTTGACCAGGAAGAGCGGGTGAATCGTATAACCGTGGGTATCGAAGTTTGAGGAGCTGACACAGATGGTGTCCGGGAAACGCCGGTCAGTCAGGAAGTCTGCAGGCCCCAGCTCCATATCGCCGATGATTTGCCGACGCTCTCGAGAGTCGACCAATTGGCCAAGGTCAAAATCTTTGGAGAACTTCTCCTTCGCCAGTACAAAAAAACTGGTCGCATCGATGACGTCGGTGTCATCGGAAAAACTGTGGTCGGTGTTGTGGTAGCGTTTGTCGGGTCGGACGCTTGCGAGGCCAGTGCCCTGGACCGCGACGTGTTCCTCTCTGATGCCTGTAGTTTCCGCGCCTGCGGCCGCAGCCACGTCCGCGTTACCCGTAGCATCAACCACAGCTCCGGCTTCGATTAAGCCGTAGCCGTGCGGCCCAGCCACTACGACTCCCCGAACTCGACCGCTGTCGATCCAGGCGCCGCAACAGAGCGTTCCAAACCAGACCTGCGCGCCCGCATCCCGTGCGGCCTTCAGATACCAGGTCTGCTTGGCCTGGGGCGACCAGCATGTCTTTTTTGCGGCGACTTCCGGATCGGGCTCCAACCTGGCTACGCCCTGGTCTACCTGCTGGGTAAAGCCAACGATGTTGCCGTAGTAGTAGTTCGCAATCTGGCCCAAAGTGCCAACTCCGCCAAGCCCAAACTGGGTCTCGCAGACCAGGGTGTTAGCCCCTGCCCGTGCGGCGGAGATTGCGGCCGGAGCACCGCCCGTGCCTCCACCGATGACGACCACGTCGTACCGCCCCAGGACTGGCAGTGTGTTGTCCGGAGCATCGATGGTCTCGCCAGGTCCTGTCCACGGACGCAGGCCGCATTCGTGCGAGCGGATTTCCCCCTCGGAAACAAACTCGCTATTCGCGCAGGCAGCGGTCAATTCACCTGCCGGCACCTTGGCTTCACGTCTGGTCAAAGCCTGGCCGAGCCGCTCGCCGATCCCAATCAGGTTCGTTGGCCGGGACAGGCATTGCGCCACATTCTGTGAAATACGTGCGCTTCCTCCCAGGATGTGCAGGCCATCTTCGACGCGCAATGCTTCCAGCGGGAAGTTGCCGGTGCCAGTCCATTCTTCCGTGTACGGTTCAACGTCAAGGTGCTCCGCCTGAAGCAGGGACAGACGCTCGCTGTGCTGGAACACACCCGGGCTCCAGAAGCGCGCGACCATTTCGGCGTACGCGGAAGCAAGCCCCGCCCAGTCGCCTTTGCCCACGTCAACGGTCAGCTTGTACCGCCGGGCGGGCAGTTCGATCTCATTGTCGCCGCACTGCGCGAGCATCGACGGCAACTTTTCGACCTGCAGATTTGAATCGTCTTCGACGGCCTTGCCGCCAATTGTTACGTGGGTTACCTGCTGTCTGCCGCTCACATTGCTGGTGAAAGCCGCGCCGGCCTGGCGCGAGAGCTGACCATGATCCGTCGCGTCTACGACCTGTCCCGCAACGATGGCATGACGACCGGACCGGCTGGCAATCACCGCACCGGAGATTCGACCATCGTCATCTCGCAGGACTCCGGCAGGCCGGGCATTGAGCAGGAACGGAACCTCAGCTTCGACCATGGCCTGTTCGAGGGTCCGCTTAACATGCATCGGGGTTGGAGGCGTCGCTGAAGGTTCGGTTCCGCCGGGAAACAGTTGGCATGCGAGTTCTGTGGGCAGCTCGTCCTCTTCGCCCAACCAGTAATCAAAATGCGCGGCAATGTCATCGCCGAGATACGAAGCCGGCGCCACCAGGTACACCGAACCTCCTTGTTTCCGTCCGGCAAGCGCGCAGGCAACAGCCCCGGCGGATCCGCCAACGACGAGCAGGTCAACTGTATCGACAACAGCTAGTTTCTGATTCACGATGATTCTCCGATAAGATGAGTCTGAGTGACGGAGAGTTAATAGCTCGATCTCTCGCTTCCAGCTCGCAGCGGTCTTGAAATTGACTTCAGCCCATTTCTACGATGATTGCTGACAGATGGTATCACACTGACCAATCCTCAACCTTCAATCTCGGCACTGCCTGAAAGTCGCTGTCCTTGGTGACGACTATGCAGTTGCCCAGCGTGAGTGCGATGGCCGCGATCTGAATGTCGATTTGTTGTATGGGACGGCCCTTTTTACGCAGTTCGGCCCTGATTCGTCCGAACTCCAGAGCGGCGCCTTTCTCATAGGGCCAGAGTCTCAAGTGACGCACTTCTCGCAGAAGTTCACGCCGCCTCCGTTCAGGATCGTCGCTCATTTGAACTCCGGCGACAAGCTCACCAAGTACCGGCGTGCAAATTCCAACAACGTCTCCATTACGTATCGAGTGGTTCACCCTCTCGCGTACTCCCAATCTGCGGTTTACGTAATCGCTGGCAATGCCCGAATCCAGAAGATAGCGTGTCATTCAAAGAGCTTTTCAGTTTTCTCCCAGCTTTGCCGTTCGAGTTCCTTTTGCTCGGCTTTCGATTCGGCCAGGTATGTTTCAAAGCGGACCAGTTCGTTCGGGTCTTCAAACAGCGGAGGCATCTCCTCGATCTCTCGGCATCGGGCTTCAATTTCCTCTTCTGTTTTCGGCCACGGAGTTCCATCTACGCACACTTCTTCCTCGCCAGCGCCAGCGGAAACCTGGACAGAAGTTTCATCAGGCCAATCGACGGACTCGTCGAGCTCCACCATTCCATTCCGATATGTTCCGGACACGTTTTTCATAATGTAGCAATGGTATGCAGTAGGCATGCCCCCTTCAACAATTCCGATTTGAGATGACAAGAATATGAGCAACACACAACCCAACACCATTTACATCGTCTGTCACGATCTTGGCCGGACCCTGGGCTGCTATGGCGAGGCTGTGAAATCCCCACATCTCGATCGTTTTGCAGCGGAGGGGGCATTGTTCACCACGGCTTTCTGCGCGGCCACTGCGTGTAGCCCTTCCCGTGGCTGTGCATGGAGCGGACAGTATTCGCACAACAACGGGCTGATGGGGCTGGTCAATGGCGGGTGGAGCATGCCGAACGAAACGCGCACGGTTGTCGATTACTTTAATGATGCGGGCTACCACACGGCCATTTCCGGACTCGATCATGTCAGGAAGAATCGTGAAGACTTGCGCTTCCAGGAAGACCTCAATCAGAATCCCCGGGCCTCGACCGCGGTGGATGCGGCGATTCAATTCCTCGAGGGTCGCCAGGATGAGGGGCAGCCATTTTATCTGAATCTCGGCACTGCAGAGGTGCATTCATCTCGATGGCTGTCTAAGCACCACTTCAGGAACAGGTCGAATCCGAACCTGCACGATTACGCCCGGCCCCCTCGACCTGAGGACAGCTTTCTGCCTTCGGCCGTTCCGGACTTCCCACCCATCCGGCGTGAGATGGCGAACTTTCAGGCCGCTATCGAGTTTCTCGATTACCACCTCGGCCGGCTGCTGAACGCTATCGACCGGCTCGGCTTTGCTGAGAATACAGTGATCATGTTCACGACCGATCATGGCATCGATGGACTTCGCTCGAAGGGCCGCCTTTACGACAAAGGAATGGAGCTCGCCCTCATGATGCGCGGCCCGGGCATTGAGCCCGGCACGGTCATCGATCATCAGATTCAGAACATCGATTACACACCGACCTTCCTCGAAGCTGCCGGGGTGGACATCCGCGATGATGTTGACGGCAAATCATTCTGGCCAGTTTTTGCGGGAGGAGAATACAGCCCGAGCGAGATGGTGTTCGCCGAGCGCAATTACCACGGCTCCGTTGCGGAAGAATTATATCCGGATGGTACGAGTAAGTTTTACGATCCCATGCGTTCGGTGCGCACCAAGGACTTTCATCTGATTCGGAATTTCGGAAAGGACATCCTGCGCGACTGGACTCCTGACGAGATCTCTGAAGTAGATGATGAAGGCGAAGGCTACATGCGCGTGATGTTCCCCGAGCTGACCGAGGCGCGCCCTGAAGTGGAGTTGTTCGATCTGAGAAACGATCCTCTCGAGCGAAATGATGTCTCGAATGATCCCAATCTTGCGGACACCAGGGCCCAGCTTCTCGCCGCACTCGATGATTGGATGAAAGATACAGACGATCCGCTCCTGGCAGGCCCCATCCCGGATTGGCTGAACGGCTGGCCGCCAGAGGATTGAAGCCGCATTTATCTGAAGCTTTATTCCGGAGCGGACCTTGGAATCCGACACTCCTGCCGTTACTCCATCAGCACAAACTCGCGCCACTTGACCGGGCGGGCGTCGACGTTGGCGTTGAAGCCGCCGAACTGGATGCCGCCGAGTCTGCTGTAAGGCTTCTCCTTGTCACCGGTCATGTCCGTATCCCATGGGAAGAGGGAAAGCCGGAAGCGTGCGCCGGCTTCGAGCTTCATCGGTGCGATGCAAGCCTTGGGATAGGCCCACTCGTAGAGGTACCCTTTCGCTGTCCGCCGGACAGCAATCTTCGCGCCTGCCGCGGTGGTCGGGCCGACTGCGACGTTGCCCACACGAAAGATTCGCGCGGTGCCGTCCTTGCACAATCCCAGGTGTTCCCGGTAGTAGCCGGCGTTGAGCTTCTCTCCCAGCTTCCATCCCCAGGGATAGAACCCCAGCATGATGTTGTCGTCCATCCAGATGTTGATGTCATTGGCGCGAGTGACGGCTGAGCTGTCCCTGATGTCCGCCGCGAAATACAGGTACTCCTGATCCCACAGGGTGTAGAACTGGCCGCTCAGGTCGTCCTTCCCAGCGTTTCGTTTGCCCCAGCCGGTAAACTCACGGGCGAAGGGAATGGCCGTCTGGTTTTTCAAGTCCCAGTCCGATAGGTCGCCGTCAATGTTCAACGGCCCGGGTACCCTGGGCGTGGCACGGAAAGCGACTTCTTCGGTATGTGCCAGGCGAATGCCATTGGTGGTTTCCAGGTGGACATTCACCTCATAGGCGGTGCTCAGATTGACCTGCTCGCGGGGGACGGGGAACCGCACCGCGGCTGTCCCTCTTGCAGAAACGCTGAATGTCTTCTGACTGGCCGCGGTCCGGAACCCATCGGAAAAGAAGACATTGCTCAGGCGGACGATGCCCGTTGAGGCTTTGTCCGCAAGGCTGGTGACTGTTACCTCGATAGCGGGGTCCTGCGAGACGGTCATGGGAATGCCGGTGACAGACAGGTTGAGCAGTTCCTTCACTTCCAGAGGGACCTTGAGCAAGCCTATGAGCTTTCCCTCTGCCAAGAGCCGCGAGGTGAAGGGGTAGGTCCCCACTTTCCTTTCCAGCGGGATACGGATCGGCAGGTCCAGGGCCGCGGCCGCGCCGGGTTTGACCTCGATGGCCTTCTCCGGCACATCCGGCCACGTCCCATCCACCGTGCTCTTAACGGTGACCGTGCTGGCTGCATCGAACACGTCCGGCAACGTAATCTGTGCCATCTCTTCGGCCCCTCGCGCGATGGGTGAGAGCCGCAGGCCGCCATCGACAGGCTGGATGTCCATCTTTCTACTATTGGGTTCAAAGAGCTCGACACGCTTGTCGAAGATCAGAGTCAGAGGGTTGTCAGAAATGGTCAGGAGCGATGCACCTCCAGCCGGCGTGATCCGATGATTGCGACCGAAGAGATCCTGTGCGATGAACGGCGTTGTCCCACGGACAACAACGGTCTGCGGCGCAGCGGGTCTCTCCAGCCAGAGCGCGCAGATGGTCTGGTCGCCCCGGTCGAATAGGTAGGCAATCGTGTTCGGAGTGGGGTGAAACGTTGCCCGGTAGTCGGAGAGATCGAAATTCTGCACCAGGTTGTAGTAGGTCATGGCCTGCAGGACCGGCATCATCGTATCGCCCCCGTACTCCCATCCCCATGAGCCGATCGACCACCGGCCCGCACCCGGCGGATTGCGAACCGCCGCCTTGGAGACACGGGGAATGCTCACCCGCTGCATGTACATGAAGCCGGAGGTCTGGGACCCGCCCAGGTCCGTCTGCTCCCTCAGGAACGGTTCCGCCAGGCGATCCCTCTGCTCTTCGTTGCACTGGTTGAAATAGTAGATGTGGTGCATGCCGTGCGCGAACGCATCGAGGTGAGCCAGGATCGTGTCGCGGCTGTGTAACACCTGGTCGGCGCCGCCGACCTTGCAGAACTCGGTGGAGTAGAGCGGGGGCGGTTCTCGCTTGAGTTTCGTCCGGTAGAATTGCTGCAGCCGTTTCCATTCAGTCCAGTCCACGGACGAAGCGTAGACGTGCGTGTCATAGAAGTCAGCGTATTCATGGAGCTTGTTCTCGATGATGATCTCCACGTCCTTGCTCGGGTTCATTGACAGGCCGTAAGGCATGAACCCCACGGGCAGATTGGGCCATTCCGCCTTGATGGCCTTGTAGGCTTTTTTGTGAAGCTCGATGGTGCGCGCATCGATGGGACGCTCCAGGCCGGACGGTACCACCCGCGCGACGGCCTGCCGATGGTGCCGGATATACGCGATGATGTACTCGACATACGGATCGATCTTGAAAGTAAATTTGCCCGGCCGCAGGGGATCGGGAATCACACACTCGGGCGGCACCTGATCGCGAATCCACTTCTCCTGGCTGCGCTCCTGTTCGATGTTGGGGCAAAAGGTGAGGCGCGGCAGCGGGGGACGCTTCTTTCCAAAATTGTACGGGCCCGGATACTTTGGCTGGACCCGCTTCCAACTGTAGTCATAGACTTGGTTCCAGACCGCTCCTGTCTTGGCCGAGATGGACTGCCGCGCGTGCTTTGAATCGACATACTTCAGGCCCTCGGCAAAGTAAGTCAGCACGAACCTGCTCTTTTCGTAGTCTTCGGGTTCCAGCTTTCGCGGGTTCACCACCCCGTAGGTAACCGTGTCAGAGGCGAGGACCTTACCGGCGCTTTCCAACACGATGTTGATGAAGAGCTCTCTTCCAACGGTTTTCGCGCCCTCGTCCTCGACTACCAGGGGCCGCAGCAGGTTGTGTTTGAATCTGCTCTTGTGGCGGCTTTTGTAGAACGCCGGATCAGCCACGGGCCTGGCATTCTCAAAAGGCGCCTCTCCCCTGGCCAGCACCAGATGCTCGAAATCGGTAACCTCGTATTTCAGCTTGCCCTTGATCCCTTTCAGCGCTTTGCCGTCGCTCGAGTAGAGGAGCACTTCCATGCGGATCGGGTCGTCCACGTAAAACAGATTGCCCATCACCGGCGTTGATATCTGCATTTTTAATTCAGTACCGGCTTCGCCCTGGGCCGGCGCCGCGTTGCGGGTTGCGTCGGCAGCTTCCTGGTCAGTCGCTTCCGTGACCATCAGGTCGGTGAGGGCACACTCGCCCCGCAGGAGCGGCTTGGGCCAGTGGAATTTGATCCGAAAGGTTGCCCCTCGCGGCCGGCACAGCGCCTCGTAGTATTTCCACACAAGCCCGTCACGGGTGAGCTTGCCCCAGAGATCGGACTTGCGGCCTTCGTCCCAGGGAATGGATCTCAAGTACCACGTCGTCCCCAGTTCTTTGCCGCCCTTGTCGTAGCTCAACACATCGATTACTGCCGCGTAAGAAAAATCACGCTGCACACGATAATTCTCCGCGGCCCAGAAACTGACCTTTACCGGTCTGCCCGTATTCGTTAACGGCGGTGACAGCCAGTGGCTGTTCTGCTCTTCGTCCTTCCATTGCTTGATGACCAGGCTCTTGGTGCCCTTGCGACGCGACACGTCTGAAACAGATGCCTGCCCTTGCTTGGTCCAGCCCTTGAGGGCCCCGTCCGTTGCGAAGTCCGTCCTGAGCAGTTCTTGCGCCAGCAGCGGACCGCACAGCAACCATGTCATCCAGACGATCTCCCTGGCGATGCGCTGTTCTGATTTCACGTCTTTCATCTGGTTCTCCTCATTTTCAAGCGCCGACATTCACTCCCGCGCAATAAGCTCAATGCCGGACAGAAGCGTCCGACCTTTGACTGGTGTGAGTTCAATCTCCATTCGTCCGCTCGATGATATTCCTTTGAACTCTCTAACCAGCGAACGCATGACGCTGTCGGCCTCGGCAAAAACGTTGAGAGCTTTACATACTTGCCGGCCCTGGAGCGCGACATCGAAGACCGAGTCTCTGTGGCCGGGCTCCACAGCGCAGAAGGTAAGCCGGACGATGTAGTTCGACTTTTTCAGGCCGCCGATGCTGACCTTGCTCAACCCTCTGACGCCGGACGCGGCTACCCACGGCCAGCCGTTGCCGCCTTTGACCCATAAGGAATGCCGATAAAAGTATTCCACGTTCGCCGGTTCGGTTTTCACATCGATGGCAGGCGAAGGGCCTCCCGCGCCGGGCACATCCAGCCAGAGCGTGCCTCTGGCCAAACGATCGCCAGGCGCGCCGAAGTTAATCCCGATACGTTTGATCTCTGTGGGCTCCGATTTCCCCCAGGACGCCCACTGTTCGAAGGTCTGCGGCATGCTGACCAGTGCGAGCGCGGTCGGCAGCGGGTAGCTGCACGTGCAGCCCTCGTAAAAGTAAGGGATGTTCAGAACCCCGTTTGCCGGAATGACGCTGTTGGTGCAGCCGGAGCGGGGCCCGCTGATATTGATCGTGCCGCTTTCCTGTGTTTTGTCATAAAACGCTGCCGTGCCGGACCTCATGGTGAAGAGATTGCCGTAATCGAATCCCCCGTCGCAGCCATAGCTCTTGGGAAACCTGCGGGGCTCTTCCTTGCCGTTGAGTGGATTGACTCGCGTGCCTGGCTGTGGCGCATCCGGCGCCCAATGATCTATCTGCGACGGCGGCCGATACTGAGAAGGCTGTACTTCCTCAAGATCTGGTTTCGGAAGAACCTTGCGAACATCTTCGGTATCCGATTCACCCAATACCGTGCCCGTGTACACGTCCGTATAAATGGCCGGGGTCAGCCGGTAGTCTTTGCCACCTGCTCGTTTGTCAAAATCCTCGATCCATCTTTTCTTATGGGATGCCATGACACCGTTCAAGATTCTTGGTTGAGGCGATCTTTTGAAGAGGCCAACGGTATCATCAAACCAGAGCACCCCGAGCGGCGCTTTGACCAGCGCGTCCCTACTTTTTGCCCAGTCGCCGAGGTAATCTGTCGCACCAGGCAACGCGCCTGCTCTGACGATTGAGACGAACCCGGCCGCGTGCCTCAGTTCTGCCCCGGGCAAATCCCCCAGGTTGATGCCCGGCCGATTCTTCGCAGTGAAACAGAGCCGTCCGCCATAGGGTCGGACGGAACGGAACAGTGTCTTGCACGCTTCCTGATCCGGCGAGCCATCGGTCCAGTAAATGAGCCGAGCGATGTAAGGCGGGAGATTCGAGCCATCCCCGTGAAGCACTGAAATGCGCGTGCCGTAAAGATCCAGGTCATCCAGTTGGCCCCGAATCTTTCCGCACTGTGTTTCATCGGTGTGAAATGCCAGCACATGGAGCTCGGTATGACCGGCAAACGATTCGAGGAAAGGTGAGCTGGGATTACCGACGATGGCTGTGAAGCCGTTCCTGCCGGAGTGATCGAGTGCCTGCTTGAGGCCGTCAGGCAAGGATTCGGGCTTTGAGATTTCATACTTTTTTCGTTCATAGATCGCCGGCTCGGCCGTACTGTCTCCGAAGCAGTGAATGCTCCCATCGAGAGTCACCACAAAGGCCTTCCCATCCGCGGCGAGCATGGAATGGATAGTTCCCTTCACATTCCGAAAGCCGTCCGCGAAGCGAATGGTCTTGTCCTGGATGCGAACACTGTTTCTCGCCCCAGGCGTTCCGGTATTCTTGATCTGCCGATCTTCGTGACGATCCTGATTGACTTCTGAATCCAGTGTCAGCGTGCCGCGCCTGAGATTCTGGCCGTCTTCGGATCGCAAAACCGATGCGAACCACCCACCGGGGTCTCTGCCGGGCGCCGGCAAAGAGAAATCATTCAGACGCCCTGACTTCAGATCGAACGTCGCAGGCAGCGCAGAGCCGCAGGGAACGATCAGGTCGTCGCCATTAATGACCAGGTAGCCCTGTGGAGTAAGCCCGCCGAATGCCTCTGCGTTATGAGGATGCTTGCCGTAAATGTATCCGGCCCGGTCGTTCCGCCAGATAACTTTGCCGGATTCGGCCTCGACACAATAGACAAAGACTCCCTCAAACGACCAGACGCCCGCGGCAAAATACAGACGCCCATCTCGCAGCACAGGCCCACCCCGAATGGGCCACACAGAGATCAGCCGTCCGTTTCCCAGCAGCATTCGTTTGGACGGGACTGCGCGCAAGGTCCAGAGCACCTTCCCGTCTGACGCGTTCACGCAATACACCACGCCATCATCAGAGCCAAACCACACCTTTCCGTCACCAACAACAGGCGCGAATCGAATCGGCCCTCCCGCATACAAGCGCCACAGCACTTTACCTGTCTCCGTATCCATCGCGGTCAGGCTGTCGTTGTGTGAAGACGCCACGAACAGCCTCTTTTCCAGAACGACGGGCTCATAACCCCGATCAAAGTGGAGCCTCGCATTACGATACGCCGGCGTAAGTGCAGGCAGGTCACGACGCCAGAGGAGAGTCAGCGTTTCAGGTAACACCTCATCAGTCACCGCGCTGCGGAGCTCATCCTTCCGCCACATCGGCCAGTCGCCCGCGTCGAGAGTGCGAGATTGAATTGCCAGGAGTGTGAGATAGACAATCATGCGCAGCGGTTCCAGCCGGAGGAGGGAACGGAGTCTACCTGACGGCTCATACATTTCCCTTTGATACACTTCTGAATCGCCTGCCTTTGATTCGCTTGCTTGCCCCTGTGCATCGAACACCGCCAAGTGGGGTTTAAAAACACACATCGAAGTGATCGGGCTTGCGTCCTTTGTGGATTGAACGTGTACCGGCAGGTGGTTGGAATACGACAGTTAGTCCAGACCTCCCTCAGATTCCTCCGCCGATCACGCACAGGCATGCTTGAGACTGTTTCTGGATTGCATAGTCGAGACATGTAGAATCCACTTTTCAGGATCACCAAATATCTGTCATGAGTCAACCCTCTGTTGAACATATCCTGAGCCTCATAGATCAGCTTCCGGAAGCCGATCGAGAGATCCTCCATGCACAGATCGGAGGCGGGAATGATAATGGGAATTCTGCAGAACAGTCCGAGGAGTCATCCATTGAGCAAGCCATCGAGGCGAGCCGGCATCTGATGCAGTTGGAGCAGGATTGGGACGGCGAGGGCAGCCCAGGCTATACCGAAGAGACCTGGAAACGTGCAACAGAATTCATCCAGCGTTACAGTGGCAGTCTCCTGGTTGAGCACGGTTTTCAGATTGCAGTTCCTGAAATTCTCCCTGGACCGGGAGGGAGTATCGATGTCCACTGGGAAAAGGATGCTTTTGAATTACTGGTGAACATTCCTGCTGATGCCGGTGAGCGGGCAGAATTCTACGGCGACGATTACGGCAGCATCTATATCAAGGGAAATCTAGACCTCTCCAAATTAAATAAGGGACTTGTCGAGTGGCTGCAGAGGGAGAACTGAGATCCTGGCAGGTGCTGATCATGTTAAGGCGGTCCTGCAGAATCATTCTACCACTGGCACGAACAGATCTGCTCGAATCATAGTCAGACATCTTACCGCGATGAATGCCATCCCGATGACTCTAGTCCCAGAGCAAGCGCGGTTTTCATTTCTTCGTTTCTTTACGCTGAAAGCGTTAAAGAACGTAGCCCAGGGCAAGCGTAGCGCCGCCCTGGGTCCGCATGCCGACGCGCAACCTATGCCCACAGCGCAAAAGCTCCACATCAGAAAGGCCTCAAACATCCATATTATGGATGTCTGAGGCCTTTCTGATGTGGAGCTTTTGCGCTGTGGGCATTCTATCTTTTTGCTGACGTTACCCAGGGCGTCGTTCGCCACCGCTCACTGTGCCCTGGGCTACGTTCTTTAACGCTTTCAGCGTAAAGAGGTCTCACCTGAAATGACCCGCATGCCTGGTCGAACCTGTGCCCGGCAAAAGGGATACAGAAAATCGCGCTTGTTTTGACTCTGGTACTGCAACGACACCAATTCACTTTTCATATATTTTGCAGTCGTACCTTTTCGCACTTCCTTCTCAATACATGCGACACATTTCCCGATTAACACTTCTGTTTTCCTTACTCGTCCAGACCTCCCATGCAGAAGAGAGAAACTGGCCCGGCTGGCGCGGCCCGCGCGGTGACGGCTCTACTTTGAACAAAGGGCTGCCGACAACCTGGAGCAGTACGGAGAATATCGTCTGGAAGGCGCCGGTGGATGGCCTTGGTCACGCCTCACCAATCATCTGGGGTGATCGGCTGTTCACCGTTTCGGCGATTCAGGAAACCAGCGAACGAATCCTGATCTGCCTCGATCGTGAGAACGGTAAAAGGCTCTGGCAGAAAACAGTGCTGAAGTCTCCCTTTGAAAAAATCCATCGGCTGAACAGCCGCGCTTCCAGTACGCCTGTCACTGACGGCGAGCATGTTTACGTTTCATTTCTTGACAAAGACCAAATGTACATCGCGGCCTATGACTTTGACGGCAAGAGATTGTGGGAGAAACGGCCGGGCATCTTTTCGAGTGTCCACGGCTACTGTTCGAGTCCGATTCTGTGGAAGGAAAAGCTCATTATTAACGGGGACCACGACGGCGATGCGTATATCGTCGCGCTGGACAAAACGAACGGGAAAACTCTCTGGAAAACGATGCGACCAAACAAGACGCGCAGCTACTGTACGCCGATTATTCGCAACATTGACGGACGCAACCAGATGGTTCTTTCCGGGAGTAAAAGTGTGGCGAGCTATGACCCGGATACCGGGGAGCAGCATTGGGTGATCGACGGTCCTACCGAGCAGTTTGTCGCCTCACTCGTGTACAACGGCGATTTGCTTTTCATGACGTCCGGCTATCCCGAGCTTCACATGCTTGCGATCGATCCACGGGGCGAAGGCAACGTCACGCAGACGCACGTTAAGTGGCGGACGACGAAGGGCTGTTCGTACGTCCCGAGCCCCATCTCCATCGGGCCGTATTTTCTCGTCGTTTCAGACAAGGGTTTTGCGAGCTGCTTTGATGCGAAGACCGGGAAGCGGCACTGGATGCAACGGATTGGCAAGCGGTTCAGCGCGTCCCTTATCTCATCGAACGGCCTGGTGTATTTCCTCTCCGATTACGGGTACACGACCGTGGTCAAGGCCGGCATAAAATACGAGGCCGTCGCGGTGAACAAACTCGGCGAAAAGACCTACGGCTCGCCGGCCGTCAGCGGCAGCCAGATCTTTATCCGCGGATTTGACCACATTTATTGCATCGGGAATGGCGAGTAACTTGAAACCTCGTTTCTCGTAGTTTCCTCGAGCTCATCATCACACGCTGGCACCCCTGGGAAGCTCTCAAACATCTCCGTGCGATGCAGAGAAGGCATTCCCGCTCAGTGTACGCTGACTGCTAATCAACAAACCCAAACTCGCGCAGCCGGCCGATCCATCTCGATCGCCTTTCGTTTCCGTCCGGATTCGACAACCAGTGCGGATCATACTTGGGGTCATCCGGCCGGCGGTATTGCGCCGTGGTATTGCGACTCGTTCTGGCGCGATTTCGCATCCCTTCCTCCTCGACGGGAGTCTTGGGGTTGATGTAGTAGACGGCTGTGGACATCCGACGCCCGTTCGACCCTCCGCAGCTCGCGTGCCAGCAACGCATGTCAAAAGCGACTACATCACCTGGCTCAGATTCGCAGACAAAGGAAGGAACTTCGTCGATAGCCGGTCTGGTTTCTGCCAGGTTCGTCTTCACTTCGTCGTGATATGGATTTCGATGCGAGCCCGTAACGACCCTGAGCGCGCCCGTTTCCGCGCCAACCGAATCGAGATAGATGGCAAATTTGACGCCCCAGCAATCCTCCGCCGGATCAATCCTGTGGTCGGGGTGCCAGCCGGTGTCGCCAACGTAGCGATTGCCATCGCACACTATCAGAAAACAGTCTTCTCCATAGAGCTGTTCAGCGACTTCATGGAAGCGGGCATCCTCAGGCAAACCCGCGAAGAACGGCGTTTCCGGCCCCATCAGCGGAGTCCACTGTCGCTGTGTGCCATCGAATTGCTCATGCGAATACGCGGCATCCAGCCCAAGCTCGAACTCAGACTCTAAAGTCTCCATTTCCTGTGGCGTGAGATAATCACGCAGGATGACAAAGCCGAACGTCTCGTAGTGTTTTATCTGCTGTTGTGAAAGCACAAAGCGTCTCCTGGACACGAAAGTGATCTGGAATCACGGACAGCCGGAATCATACCTGGCGGCATTTACATCTTCAGCCCGGCTCAATACAGTAACAACCGTCGCCAGTTCTCACGATTCGTCCCACGTCTTTAGATCCACAGCGCCTGCACAAACTCCTTCGCGAGTTCGGCTCATGGCGGAAGCCGGAGGTCGGCCCGTACAACTCTGGCCGCAAGGGGTTCAAAGCCCCCAAAGATTGGTCATCAAGCGAAAAGCTACACATAGCCTTCTGAACATTAATCCACGGACAGTTTATGAAACATCATCTCCTTCTCTCATTCCTGGTTCTCCATTCTCTTGTCCTCACGACCTTCGCGGAAAAGCCCAACATCGTCCTCATCCTTGCCGACGACATGGGCTATGCCGACATCGGAGCGCATGGCTGTAAAGACATCCCCACGCCGAACATCGATCTGATCGGAACGAGTGGCGTGCGGTTTACTGCCGCGTATGCCAACGGCTCGTTCTGCACGCCGACAAGAGCGGCCCTGATGAGCTGCCGTTACCAGCAGCGATCCGGCAATGATGACCTGGATGGTGTCACCGGCCCGCTGCCGCTGGGAATCACGGCGCTGCCGGATCGTTTGCGCGCGGCGGGATACACCACGGGCATGGTCGGCAAGTGGCACCTCGGCGGTGGCAAAGGGTACACGCCGCTGGAGCGCGGCTTTGATGAATTCTTCGGATTCCTCGGCGGCGGGCATTTCTACCTGCCGAATCCAAAGGGCAGAGGAGGCTATTACGCGCCCATCTACAACAACCGCGAGCCGGTGGACGAACAGCGCTATCTCACCGATGCGTTCGGGGAAGAGGCCGCGGCTTTCGTGGAACGCCAGCGCAATGCAACGAAACCGTTCTTCCTCTACCTCGCTTTCAATGCAGTGCATACGCCGCTGCAGGCGACGGAAAAGTACCTGCAACGATTCGAGCAAATCAAGGACAAACGGCGCCGGGTCTACGCCGCGATGCTCAGCGCCATGGATGACGCCATCGGCCGGGTGATGAACAAGCTGAAAGAAACCGGCAAATTGAAAGGAACCCTCGTCATCTTCCACAACGACAACGGCGGACCCACCACTCGCAACGCGGTCAACGGTTCCCGCAACACCCCTCTGCGCGGTTCCAAGTGCGAGACTTTCGAAGGCGGCATCCGCGTGCCGCAGCTCTTCCAATGGCCGGGCGTCATCGAGGCCGGCTCGGTGTATCACGAGCCGGTGATGACCTTCGACCTCAGCGCCACTGCGCTCTCCCTGGCCGGCGCCGACATGTCGGACATCGACGGCGTGGATCTGATTCCCTTTCTGTCCGGCAAGAGGAAGGACTCGCCGCACGAGGCGCTGTTCTGGCGTTCGCGCACACGAAACAACAATTACGGAATGCGCCTGGGCGATTGGAAGTTTGTCCACTCCACCGAAGGCACCGAACGGCCGGGACCGAAACACATCCCCGCGCGGGACATGCTCTTCAACCTCGCCGACGATCTCAGCGAACAGAACGACCTTGCGGCTGACAAACCTGACAAACTCGCCGAACTGAAACACCGCTACGATGCCTGGAGTGCAGAAGTGGACGCCGACTGCCGCAAGCTCGGTATCGAACCCCCGATGCCCGGAAAGACGCGCCGCGCCGCCAAGACCAAGTCACCCGTGGGAGAATTCAAGCCCACGAAATCGTTCCCCGGCTTTGACGAGCTCATTCATGCGGAGATAAAGAAGTCCAAACTGGGATTCGAGGTCGCATCGCCAGGAAACGGTCTAGCGTTGCAGAAACTGGATGAACCGGTCACCGGCCAGGCGACCTTCCGAGCCCGGATTCAGCCGCCCGCGGCTTTCCCCAGCAACGGCTTTCTCGCCTTTGGCAGTGAACCCACCGACGCTGCCACGGTGAAGTGCGGGATGCTCGTCGGCGGCAACAAGTTCTGCGCCTTTAACGGCGCCTATCCTCCAAAGGGTTATTCGCAGTCCGGAGGCAGAATTGAAGGCGGCAAGATCTACGAAGTTGAGGTGCAGATTGACCTGCCGGCCGGCAAGGCAACAATAAAAATCGGCAAGATCAAGATCGAGCATCGACTTCCACCCAGCCTGAAAAAAATCCAGCACATCGGCTACGCGGCTATCCGCACCCGTGCCAACTTCAGCAAGATTGAACAGAAGTGAACGGTGAAAGGTCCTTGTGACATTGAGACCGCGGATGAAGAGGACCACGGATGAAGAGGACCACGGATAAAGAGAGCGCGGGTGTTTCAGTTCTGATATCCGCGGCCTCTTCATCCGCGGTCCTTTCTGTGATCGCGGCCGAAGGCAGGTTTAAGACCTCACAAATACTGTTTGCAGTCTTCTGTGAGTCTTTACATGACTGAGGTGTCAGGCGAGATAGTAAGGAAGAAACCAGGCTGACCGGAGACCAAAATGCCAAATCCAGAGAAAACCATGATGTTTGCTGTCGCCGAGGTGATGCTGTTATCCGTTTGCCTTCAAGCCGAAATCGTTTCGGTCGCAGAGCACACGCTCTTCAGCCTCGAGGGTAAGAAGCCGGCCGAGGGCTGGTGGCTTAACATCTGGGGAAAGAACCCCAAGGGAGAGAAGGGGGCCGGCCGCATTGAAATCGCAACTGGCAGACAGGGCGGCAGCGCACTCCGCCTGGTGACGGAAGAAGCGGGCAGTCACAATTTCGTTTCGCCTGTACTGCCGGACGGGCCGTGGCGAAATTATGAGTATGGCGCGGTCACCGTCTGGTACCGGGGTGATGGAACGAAGCGCAAAGTGCGCCTCCAACTGCACACCAACGAGAGTGGGCGGGACTGCTCTTACACCGGAACGCTTTTCCTGGGCAGCAAGGAATGGCAACGGGCAGTGCTGAAGAGCTTCTGGCGCCGGGACGGCACACCGGATCTCAATCTCGCCAAGTTGTCTCGTGTTTACTTCAACCTTCCTCTGAGTGGTGAAATTACTGTCGGTTCCATTGGCCTGGAATCCAAAGGACGCAGAATCTTTGTCGAAAGGGAACAACGTCCCACTCTGGTCCTGCCCGAGCTGTCGTCTGAACCCAAGCCGGATGGAAGGTTAGACGACCCGGTCTGGAATGAAGCGGCTAAGATCGATGGGCTCCATGTCTTCGGACTGGCCAGGACGCCGGCAAAGTTTCAGACGACGGCCTGGGCGGGTCGCCGGGGCTCGAAGCTCTACCTGGCTGCACGCCTCAAAGGTGAGAAGTCGGATGAGATTCCGGCGAACTGGCGAGAATTCGATACGACCATCTGGAAAGACTCGTGCCTGGAGTTTTACCTCGACCCCGGCGACAGCAATCGCGAGGGTTTTCAGTTCATCGTCAATTCGGTGGGAGCAAGGCAGGACATCGGGCGCGGCCTAAAGGGCTGGAATGGCGACTGGTCGGCCAAAGCAGCACTCGACGAAAAGGACGGCTGGATGGTAGAGTTAGTCTGCGACACGAAAAGCCTCGGCCTCGAACCGAAGCCCGGCGATGTGTGGGGATTCAATCTCAAACGCCATGTGGTGTCGGCGCAGGGCAAGTATCTCGAAGTCTCAGGTTGGTCACAGGGTACTCCGCAACCGGTGAGTGGGTACGGCACACTGATTTTTGGCCCGCGGTCGCAGGTGAAGGATAAAGTTGAGTCACCTGATTTGCGCGAACTTCTCGACGGCACGCGGCTTTGCCGGCTGGTTGTCCGCTCCGAGCCAAAGGAAACCGAGGACATTCATATTCAGGAGGCCGTCTGGTCGCCCGGCGCCTCAGAGCGGTGGGTGTTTGAGGCAAAGTGCGGGAGGGCTCCCGGCAAGGACTCAGTGGCAAACCTGCCTTTGGTTTTCGATCTCAAGCGAGACGGCCGGCACCTGTTTGCGGTGACGGCACGGGACACGAATGGCCTGGTGATCCATCACTCCGAGCACTCATTCCATCTGAGCAAAGTTACGCCCTACGAAGAATCCGACATCGTTCTGTGGCCTCCTCCCCAGGAATGGAGACTGCACGACGGTTTCTGGAAACTGCCGGAAGCTCCAACCCTCGCGCTCAAGGGCGAAGGAGATCGTTTCCCCGCCGAACATCTCCGAGACAAACTTCACTTGCGCTACGGTGCCCACACACACCGGGTAGCCGGAGATGATGCCGACCTTGTCCTGATTTACGAAAAGCAGGGAACGAAGCCGGAAGGTTTTGAATTGACCGTAACACAAGACGCGGTGCGGCTGCGGGCCCAGGATGGGAGAGGCATGTACTACGGCGTACGCGCTTTCCTCGACCTGATGCAGCAATCGGGCAACGTCGGCTCCGAGCCGCAAGCGAGGTGCGTCGAATGCCGGGACTGGCCGGCCATCCCCAGAAGGGTTTTCTACCACCGCATGGACGATTTCGGTCGGGCGGGAAAAGGCGTGCAGACCTACAAGGACCTGATTTACGACCAGGTGGCAGGCGGGCGTTACAACCTGCTGATCCTCAACATGCGGAGCGGCATGATGTATGACTCGCATCCGGAAATCGCGAATGGGCGTTGGTACTCGAAGAAGGAGATGAAGGAAATCCTCGACTTCGCACGGAGGCACTACCTCGACGTGGCGCCGGGCGGCAATTCGCCGGGCCATGGTAACTGGCTCACTGGGCGTCATCCGGAACTGCAGGAAGATGGCGACAGAAACACCCTGTGCGTCCGTCACCCCAAGGCGTTGCCATTGCTTTACGATCTCTATGGCGAGCTCATCGATCTCTTCCAGCCGACCGAGTATTTCCATCTGGGTGGCGATGAGGTCCGCTGGAAGACGGCCGCCGTCCCGGAGGAGAAGCGCTGCAAGATCTGCAAAGGGCACGACAAGAAGGAACTTCTTCTTAAGCACTGGACACGGCTGGCTGACTTTTGCAGGGAGAGAAAAGTCCGGCCGATTCTCTGGGGCGATATGCTTTCCGAAAAGTGGAACGGCGGGGGCCTGTATCAGACGGCCACCATCCTTCCGCGTCTCCCCAGGAATCTCATCATTTCAGCATGGGGCACTGGCGAGATGGAACTGCCAGGCGCGACCTTGCGTAAGATGGGTTTTACGCCGTGGACGATTACGACCGGATTCGGCGGTTCCAAAATGGAACGACATCTCGGCTGGATAAAGGACCAGGATGCCGCGGGCATCGCGCAGTTCACCCGATGGCCCTGGTCAAACTTCGCCCATCACAACTACCGCAAGCTGCTCAACTACACGGCCCCGGCCATTCACTGCAACGCGGCATGCGCGTGGAAGCCCGAGATATCGACCGTTGGTTGGGACCGGCTCGTCGCCACGCAGGGCAGACACTGGATGAAGGTGATGCAGGTCAGCGAATGGGGCACCCGAAAGATCTCTTTCCAGCCGCTTCCTATCGACAAGGCATGCAATGACTCCACCCGCGACGAAGTCGCCGGCGACGGTCAGGGCTGGCTGGATCTCGGACCGGACCGTGATCTGAGCAGCATGCGCGATGAGGCGCTCGCCGCAGGCGCAACGCCGTTCAGCCGCCCGAAAGGATCGGCCAACTGCATCATCCTGCGAGGCAATGCAGAGGCCGCGCCGATTGCAGTCGGCAAAGCCGTCCGCGGGCTGGTATTTCTGCACACCGCCGCCGCGTCGGACGAAGAGATCGCCAAACTCTACCATCGTTTCTTCAGGAAGAACACGAGCCAGTACGGGATGAACGTCGCCTTCTACCGCGTTCGTTATGCGGACGGCAGGATCGTGTCCGTCCCCGTCAAGATAGGCTGGAACGTCCACCTGTGGGATTGTCATCCCCCGGCGAGAGTCATGCCCGGGGCCCGGTCGTTCTGGTTGGGCTTCACCGCGGAACGCCGCAGGAAAGATCCCAATGCACCCGACGCCTGCGCCTGGTCCATGGAGTGGAAGAACCCGCACCCCAGCGTGCCCATCGAATATGTCACCTTCGCGGCCGCGGGAACGGAAGCCACCGTAGCTCTGCTCGGATTAACGGCTGTTCAGTAGGCTCACCGAATTATTTCAAGAGGGTGGCAAGTCACGCGACCGGCTGCTGCTACTATCTGGCAGCCAATCGGATTTCCTCTTCCGACCGGGCGGCGTTGAAGACTCGGATCCGCTCGATACTTCCTCTGAATTGCCCCAGGCCGTCGTTGATCTGTCCGGCAATGATAGGGATGTCGTTTGCCTGCAGCGTCCCCGAACCGCTTCTCTCGGCTGCCAGATTCCCATCCAGGTAAAGCTTCAGACTGTTGCCGTCAAAAACGCCGGCCAGGTGATGACGGCCGGGGGGAGGCATCCTGTGCACGGTAATACTCAATGCGCCTCGATCTGTATTGACCATAAACGTCGGACCGGGCGTCGCAGCGGTCAGCCCACCATTGTGGCCATAGTCGCAATATCGAAGGCTGAAGGTGCCGTCCGTTCCAAGGCTGTCGAATCGAAGAATTCGGCCGTGAATCTCCCAGGTCTCGCGGTTCTTGCGGTCGCCAAATTCGCTCCGCCAGGGCGCACAGTAGAGGTATCGCCCGTCGAAGGCACCGCCGTTGTATCCCTGGGTTTTCAGGCCGTCGATAGA
>Ga0187827_10002597_pt1 | contig 24423 bp, 17 predicted proteins | sample ETNtaG_39_FD_167969 | JGI IMG/M metagenome (GOLD analysis project Ga0187827, IMG submission 167969) | Marine microbial and viral communities from oxygen minimum zone, Eastern Pacific Ocean - ETNP2014_SV_150_PacBio MetaG (Illumina Assembly) | ecosystem: Environmental > Aquatic > Marine > Hypoxic... | reverse complement strand
CCATATATACAAGCCTGAAAGGTCTTTTCAACACCCTGCCTTTTGAAGTTACTACATACTTAATATTCATCAAATTAGCAATATGTTGTTGTAGTTCCACATAATGACTAATGATGCCAACATATTTGTGATCTGTACCTTTCTGCAATGCCCGCATTAACAATCCATATCTTCTCATTGTAAGCGAATATGCACCTTCGGGACTACTTATTCCATAAAATAAGTTAGTATTAGGTTCCAGGAATGTCTTTTTCTTCATGGGTTTTGAAAAGTCGCGAGGATCATCCAACGGCATAACACGAAATATTCCAGGTTGATTAGTTAAGAATTCAGCAGCTTCCACTTTAGGCGAAATATCTTCATTGGGAAGGAAATAGAAGTTATATGACTTAATAATATAAAGGTCACTCAATATGACAAAGATAATAACTATTTTGAACGTCCTTTTCCCTATTAAATCAAGAGCATACAGGTAAAGAAGTAGTGCAGAAGAAGCAACGATTATGGCTGATATATAAAATGAAGGACCTAATACGTTTGTCCATGAACATAAAAAATCAAATATCTGCTCTATTCTTAAACGATAGATCTGTTCAGGGGCAATATAAAGAGGGTTGCCTATAACATATTTATCCACATACTCATTTCCTACTCTGACCAATAGTTCCTTATTCCACACCAGAAAGGTATAGGAAATACCCATCGCAACACCAAGAATAGTTATAATTAGAAGGCTTACTTTATTAATATATCTCACCATCGGACGCAAAAAACTCTTACCCTCGCATAATAAATGATCTATCCCATAACCAACTAATACAGCCATTGAAAACGCATATATTGCATAGCTTCTCTGTATATAAACCATCTGTTTTAATATTGGAATATGCCTGATTACCATATGAGACAAGAATGAGGTACTTACATATATTGTAACTATTATAACTGACCAGCCGAAGAATCTCACACTTGGGTTTTTTCTTCCCTTTAAAAAGGCAATTATACCCAGTATAAAAGGTATCACACCTAGATATGGAGCTGATGGGATTACGAAAGGCATTCCTAATATTGCAGGCATCTTTTTAGCTATCTCCAAAGTTATCCTTCCGAAAAAGAAATTATGTTCATCCAACCTGAATGGTGATTCATAGAAGAAAGGAAAGATTACCGTAATAAGATGTGTAGGTAACAACACAAAATACCAACTCTCTACAAAAGCTCTTTGCGGATCACCTGAAATTTCCAACGTTCTTAAAATCTGTAATGAAGACAGACCAACCGTTAACAATAAAAATACCCCTGCGATTAACAGAAAATATTTAAGGCTATACCTTTCACTCATACTAAAATATCTGAAGATCATATAGGCACAGCAGAACGGAAAAACATAAACAACATGCTGAGGATTAGAATTCAGATAAAATATTGTAATGAGTATACTTGCCAAAGATATCCATCTATAACTCTTTCTGTTTATGGCCTTATCTAAAACCAGCAGCAAAAGAGGAATCATGAAAGAAATTATATGTAGATGCTCTACCGCAACACTGTCTGTAAACATAAAAACCAGCCCGCAGACGAATGAACTATATGTTGTTATTTTTAGTGACCTAGCAAACAGAAACGTAAAATACCCGGCAAGAAACATACAAAGCATGCTCCTTATATTCCAAGCAAGGTTAGGGTGAGAGAAAAAACTTAATATGTTTAATATATTAAAATTACTGGGGGCTTCCGTTCCAAATGGATGGCCACATAGATTTAGAGAAACCCAGAGCGGAAATGTACCCTGTTTAATTGCCCATATGAAATAATGACTCCACGAGTAAATACAAATGTAAGCATCACCACCATCTGGGATAGACACAAAACCGGAAAAGATTACCTTTCTAAACACAAAAACAGTTATGACCAGAAACCCTGCTATCGGCCAGATTATTTCCGCCTTCCCGCTTCTATTAACCTGCATAGAACTTACGCTTTCTTCTTCGTTTCCCATACACTTACCTTGAAATTGCGCAGGGCAAATATAAGCATTACCTTCATGCTTCTCCCCTCACTCTTTGTAAAGACCAGAAAATATATAATGGCCCACCACAATTTAAATACCAACCCAAAGGGAAGTCTGATGAGTCTTTTTACCAATGGATAAGTCCATGGAAACAGGATTGCCGTTTGAAATAGGGAATGAAGATTTTTAAGTTCTCTTCCTTCCGTAGTAGCCATAAACATCTCACTTTGCTGTGAATTAGAATTTATTTCAAATTCAGCATCCTTGGACATACTGTTCTGCTCTCTAGCAAGCTCCGCTATCTGTGTTCCCGGATACGGTGTCAGAAATGAACAACGCGGATAATCCGCTTTTATGGCCATATTAAGCTCTACAGTCTTTAATGCCTGCTCTACCCTTTCACCCGGTATTCCCAGCATATTATAAGTAGAGATCTTTATGCCATTTTCCTTTAGCCATCTTGCACTCTCTATAATTTTTTCATTACTGATAGGTTTATTTAATACCTTCCTGCGAATAGTCTCATCACCACTCTCAATTGCAAAGAACACCGATTGACAACCAGCCATTTTCAAGTCCTTTATCAGTTCCTCTGTAAATGTATCTGCCCTTGCCTGACAGAAAAATGGAAGTCGGATCTGTTCAGTATACATTCGTAGAAATTCCCGTAACCACTTATAATTTAAGACAAATGTATCATCATGAAAGAAGATTTTCTCCGTCAGATATTTACCCTTTACACTCTCAATCTCTTCTAGAACATTCCCCGGACTCCTCATTCTGACATACTTTCCCTTGTCTTTATACATCTGTTTTAACTGGACATTAAAGCAGAATGAACATCTATACGGACAGCCCCTCCCTGCCATAAATGCCCTGTGACTGTTCCTGCCTACAAAAGGATATTTGTCATAATAAATCTCTCTATCCGGAAAAGGAAGACTATCGAGATCATCTATCAATGGTCTTAACCCATTTTTGAATATCTTGCCATTATGCTTAACCCAAAGATTAGGAATATCAGTAAACCCTTCATTTATACTCAGCCTTTCAGCCAGGTCTAGTAGGGCCCCTTCGCCTTCTCCCCTGCAAATCACATCAACCCCATCCCCATTAACTATCTCCGGAAAATACGTCGGATGCGGACCACCAAAGACAATGCATGAATTGTACTTTTCCTTAAGCTGTCTACCCAGAGAAAGAGCCCATCCTTGAAACCCGGTCATAACAGAGAATGCTATGATATCGGTATCTTCAAATACGCTACCAAATTGTGATATTTTCTCTCCAATTACAACATCAACACTATGCCCTGACTCTTTAAGACAGGCAGATAGTATTTCTACCCCGGGATACTCATACCACAATCTCTGTACAAAGATTATTCTAGCCATATATCACCACCAGCTCCTGAGATTGCCCAGAAGCGTCTGATACGCTTCACATGGTGTCCAGCACTGAGGGCAATTGCCATGCTCAATTTCTTTCTGCACCTGTATTGCCATCTCCGAATTCCAAAGTTTTTTTATATCAAAATTATACTCTTTCAGGTTTCCAATCTTTTTGTCATAAATGCTGCACGGAAAAACATTTCCATAGGGATCCAGGAAGCATGATGACGAGAGGGCCTTACAAACCATAGGAATTTTCTTGTTATGAAAATAATCACTGCATAATTTCTGATATTTCCTCTCAAGAACATATGTTGGGTGAAGAGAAAACCTTCTGTGTTTTACAAAATCTCTCAGGTATTCCAGCGCTTCACTTTCAGCACAAAAACCCTGGTCCTTATTCTCATAGTAATGCTCTGAATCGTGGGCAATATTGATATGAAAATCGTCATGTGTGATATCTGGAACTCTTGACTTAACGGCAAGAAATGCATCATTCAACATCTTCATATTCTGCGGCATAATTGTAAAACCAAAGTAGACATGCATATTTCTGTTCTTCTCTCCAAGTTTACGAAGGTCCGTAAACGTTTCGACAACTCGCTGCCATGATTCCCTGCTTCCTCTCAGCTCATTATGAAGCTCCAACGGTCCGTCCAGGCTAACAGTAATCATGAGTCTTTCAGGACGGTATTTGAGTATCTTGGACACACTTTGCAATATAGTGTCTGTCATAAACCCGTTTGTCGGAAAATCCAGGAGATAGAGATTCTTGTTTGTAGCGAGAACAGTCTTTATTATGTCTACAATGTCCGGTCTCAGAAAAATCTCACCACCACTTATGTTCACCCAGGAAAAGAAATCATTACGTTTGAGAATCCTTTCGATCTCTCCGGTTGTGAGCTCTGGCTCAGAACCATTCTTACTCCAGATATTGCACATCTTACATCTTAGATTGCACTGGTTAGTCACGATGAAGGTAAGTTTGAACGGATAATTCATCCTACTGAAATTAGAACGAATTATATTGTTTGCCAGATATAATAGGGATTTCATCTCTTTAAATTCTCACTAAGAATTCTCTTTACCACATCATCATAAACTTCATCAACCTCTATCGATGTTATACAGATTGGATCCTGGCAATCACTCTTCTTTGCATTATAGTTGGTAATACATGGTGAACAGGGAAGTCCCTTATAATAGACAATATTCTTATCTCCGAGAGGACCATACAGCAGAGGTGTATTCGGACCAAAGAATCCTACCACAGTAGTACCCATCGCAGATGCAATATGCAAAGGACCCGTATCACTTGAAAAGAAGATGTCACTTTCCTCAATGATCACGGCCATCTGTTTTATCGAAAGCCTGCCGCTAGCATCAACAGCTTTATTATCCATAAGACTTATGGTATTCTGAACAATGTCCGTCTCACTTCTGGTTCCGGTAAAATAAACCTTAACATTGAATTCTTCAATCATCCTGTCAGCCAGCTGTGCATATTTCTCACAAGACCAGCGCCGGTTGGGAAAGTTTGGACCACATCCAATATGTATGCCAATAAGAATGTCCTTTTGAGTATCAATTCCATGGGTTTTCAGGAAACCATTGACAAAAAACAAATCATCTCCCGAATAAGGAACCTTAACTGACTGATAATCTTCTTCCGCAATACCAATAACCCTTGCCAAATCGTAAAATGTTTTACTCATATGCTGGGTATTGTTATAATCAACCAGATCCGTAAAAACATATCTCTTTCCCTGCCCCCTAGTATCAAAACCTATCCGTCTCTTTCCAATTCCAATCACAAATGATAATAGTGCCGTAAATCTTGCAAACTGGTCAAAATCCAGGATGCAGTCTATATTTTCTTTCCTTAAAAGTCTGATGTTTTCAATAACACTTGAAATAAAGATTCGCAGACCATCCATATCAAGCGAAAAAAAACTATCCATATACGGGTTACCCTCCAGAATATCTCTATTATTTTTCAGACTGAAGAAATAAATCTGAGCGTCAGGATATTTTTCCCTGACAGCTTTCATAGTGGGAAGCATTAAGACAATATTTCCCATTCCCCATGTTTTTATCAGTAATATCTTTTCTGGATTTGCGGTAACAACACTCTTTCTAAACACATTCAGGAATTTATCTAGTATGCCTATAACAAAACATGTGGGAATCCCTACGTAATAATCAACAACTCTTATAATTCTGATCACCATAATGCTTATCTTTTATGAAAACCGCTTGCTTACAAGGTCTGTCTCATATTCATTGCAGTTCTCACAAATAGGTGGAAACTTACCTTTAATATGAGCCCTCCTGTACTCCCTCATTTTCTTACCGTTCCAAATCTCGGCAAGTGTCTGCCTTCTTGCATCTCCAACAATACCCTCACCTTCAAAATCAGCACAGCATATAGAAACGCGGCCATCTGCAAGAACCACAATAATACCTCTCCAAAGCTCGCGGCAACTTCTCGTTCTCTTACCCGGAACAAACCTCGGGATAAGCTGTACTCTATCCGCAACAGACCTCCACTCATCGTAAAGCGTACTTACATCATTTTCTGTCTCATTGAATACGACCATTGAAATGTCTATCTCGAGATTACTGTTCACGTCATCCCTGACTTCCTTAAGATTTAAGACCTTCTCCCTGAGTTTATAATAGTCAAAACCTCTGATCTCCGTATGCGTTTCACCAATACCGTCAATGGAAATTGTAATACGCTCTGCACCACTCTCGACAACCTTTCTGCAGATTTCATCATTTAACAGGGTACCATTGGTGGTAAACATGATACGGACACCTTTAGAATTAGCATATTTAACCATCTTAAAAAAATCCTTATGCATGAGCGGTTCACCCCACTGAAACGGAAGTACAAATTCTACGCCGGGATTCTTATCTACTATCTCTTTGAATAAGGAAAAATCCATATATTGTGTTTTTCTCCTCATTCCGCGATTAACTGGACACATTTTACAGCGCAGGTTACAGGCATTTGTTATCTCTATGTTGTAGGCATTCAGTTTTGCACCATAAGTAACACCAATAACATAAAATAATTCGTTGGCAATACCGTAAAATATCTGCCTGAACGTTGGGTATTTGATGTGAAGAAGGTGTGTCAGCTCCGGTTTGCGCAGATAGAACCTTGCTACAAGGTTTATCAGACTCCACGTAACATTCCTCTCCAGTTGACTTAAAAAGCCCATCTGCCTGTTTTTGAATGTTCTTTATTTTTCACAACTGCCCGGCCTATTAATTATCCATTGCCGAAGGAACTGTCAAGATCGAGGCAATGTCTTTAGATGCTTCTTTATCCATACCATTAAGACAATAATTAGCAGCTGCCCTCCAGCACTCAATGTGCCTTCTGGCTAATCCATTAAGTATGCTATCCAATACATCAGCAAGTTTATCTTGCGTAGTGCCGTCATAAAATATGTTCACAGTTTCATACTTATCCATTGTATATTCATCGGTGAGAATAACTGGCTTTTGATACGCCAGGCCGTCTATGGCAAATGTAGATCTATAGATAATTAATATATCTACACCCTTTGCAAGGGACAAAGAATCATAGTCCTTTATAACCCTTATCTTGTTTAAATTTAACCTATTGAGTAATTTATGCACCTGCAGTTCGATATTATCCCCAGGATGCAATTTGATTATTGTTTGAACACCCATAATTTTATCTACTGTAGTCAAGATTTCTTCCAGCTTGCTCCAGGCAATATGCTTCCATATGTTTCTTCCTGTTTTTAATGGACAGGTAGCAATTAGAACAATCGGTTTGGATAGTGAGAGTTTTAAATCTCTGCAGATTCTTTTTTTTACTAATGCAGAGGAAGTGTTCAAATACTTATCATATTTCGAGCATCCAGTGATGAGAATCTTACCTTCTTCTAAGCCCCACTCATTCAGTAGTTTCTTTTGCGCCTTGCCCCACACAAACATATAATCAGCAGACAAAGGCAAGACTCCTATTTTATGAAATGGATCTCCATGGCCATTTACGTATGATTTGCATTTATATTGACTTGCAACCTGAACCAGCAAATTGTTAAGTTTGCTCCTGTCCTCATCAACCAGCAAAGAGCTTATCCTATATTTTTTAAACAATACGTGCGCTTGTAGAATAGATTCCAGACTATGCCGTAATTCTTTTCTCCAAACAGCTGTTAAATACTTTTTTATATATGGAGTAAAATCACCTGAGCCAATGATTATTCTTTCTGTAGAGCTATTCAACCTGTCTGTAAAATTATTTACCTGTTCTCCTATATTTTTCTTCTGGCCTACTGAAACTTTAAAGTCCGAAAGCAATTTTAAATTTACGCCATTTTTCATTATATATGGCATAAAGCGTAAGGGTATTTTCTCTCTTAAGAACATTACATCTCTGCCGTTAAGACTTTCGAAAAGAACAGGTATTTTATTTAGATCAGAGAAAATTAGAATATTACTCTTTCCACTTCGGCGTAAATTATTTAGCATATTTCTTGCTAAATCTGATATCCTTATCAGGTAGGATTGTCCTCCCCTAAAACTAACGGCCCTTAGATTCTCTTTCTGATTTTGTACAAAATACTTTAACGATATTCCGGACGGGATAAAATCTGAAATAAAGAAATCCAGGTTAGGATGCTTTATACCATCCCCTCTATCATTCTTAATTATCCATAATTCTGTAGGAGATTCTCTTTCTATTACTTTACGTACGACATATTCTTTCTGGCATACATTCATAAAGAAATCAAACAGCTCTTTGCCATATGCCTTTAAAATGTCTGTACCTGAATAAATGAAGCTATTCTTATTGCTTAGCTGGTCTATCCATAAATATAAATTAGAATAAACCGTATCATAAATCTCATTGAAATCATTCAAATTAAGGTAATCGCTCACATTTACATAACTGTCTTCCGAAAAACTGATAACCTTATCAAATTCAGACGACTTAATTTTTGAACCTTCTTCAATTAATGCAATTCGCATGTGAGGCTTTTACACAATTATATTCTTGCAAAGAAATAGCTATAACATTTATAGCCATTCCATCTAAAATCAGGACCTGTACATCTTAAGTGGCATCAACTATCAAGTTTATTCAGGTATTCCCGTACCCTATAGATTTATAAGTATAGCGACTCTTAGATTTACTTATCGCACTCTTTGTCTTTGATGCGATTTTAATTAGATTACAACATAATTCATCAATGTGGCCAATGCGTACAGTATTGCTGCCATCAGATATTGACTGCACCAATGGACTTACTACAAACACATTATGCCTGAGAAATGACATAAACATCCTTGTCGAAAGTTGACTACCAGTGAGTTTGTCCTCAATGCTATATACCCCAAACGGAATATCACTCATAATAAAATTGCTTCTTCTTATGAACCGTGTACGCTCAAGAAACAGCTGGTATTTTCCGATCTTATCATTACCTTTGCGTGATATAAGTATCAAACCATTGATACCTCCAAACAGTTCTCTTATCTCTGACATATCATCCTTGATAATACATCCGTAATCAGTTTCCAGTGTATGAGGACATTTTGCACAAGCTAAACATGGCTTTATCTTCAGTCTATCTATGTCTATCAATTTGGTTTCTACTCCACTCTTTTGAATATTCAATATCAAATCCTGAATTCGCATGTCACCTTTTTTATTAAATCCGGAATACAGAATGCCTATTGTCAATTCCTTTTTGGATGTTGCTTTGGAAGATATTATTTCAAAATATCTTTTTACTCTCTTCCCTACCCCCATTGATGTATCTATACCAAAATTATCGTCCTGGATTTTCCCAATGTCTCCCGCCCATCCGGTACCACCAAATTGAGAAGTAGGGGGTCCATTACCGACAACATTAAATCCTAAATTGAGAGCATCGAGGAGTCCGAATACTAACGTTGTCTCCTGCCCCCCGTTCCTTTTTGCACCAGCTGTTACCATTCCAAATATTTTGTTTTTGGTATCAATCTTATTAGTTCTAATATGCTCGACAAGCTTCTCAAACAAGGAAGACCTGTCCCCGAAATATACCGGTGTTCCAAGGATAATTCCTGAACAGCGATCTAATTCTTTTGTAAGTTCCTGCTTCGAAATCTTTGTAGACTTAAAAACATCTTTTAAATTAATCACATTAATATCTATATCTTTTGATCTGGCCCCAAAAAGCGAAGCCAGTAAAAGACCCTCCGTGTTGCTTATTTTTTTCTCACTCCCAAGTTCATATATAAGTTCGTACATCGTTTGATAATCAGACATCCTGTTCAATGCCTCCAGGTAACCTTGAGTAGAAAGCTTCGCTCTTGTACTGGTACTTATTCCCAATAATAAATTATTGCCCTTTTTCATAGGTATAGTTCCTTTTTACTGACAGTATATTTCGCCAACACAGATTCATTAATAAGATCAGCTATATTCTGATCTTTGTATATTGCCATCCCTCTATCTTCTGTTATGTCATTAATTACCGGCATATCAACCTTGAGATAGCCATTCATCTCCCCTGCTAATTTTAGCTCAGATGTTTTATCCCACAATTTAGACTCTAAAAAACATCCAAGTGCAGTAGAAACTCCATTTCCTATTATTACTTTCAATTCATTTTCCAAAGCCAAACTTATTAATCTCTCTGTTTTCTTATAACTACCGCACTTGAACAGTTTAAGCTTTATATAACTAAAACATTCTGCTTCTACAGCCTTTATTATATCTTTCTCTGTCAGTATTGACTCATCCAACATTATAGGAATATCCGTATGTTGTGATAACCTCCTGGTACCGCTCCATTCTTGCACTTTTAATGGTTGCTCTATCAATTCAACCTTTTTACTATTACACAAACCGTCTACAAATTTTACAGCATCAGTAAAACTATATCCCTGATTAGCATCAAACCTGACTTTAGCACCATCTGGAAGAGCATAAAGAATGTGACTGGCTCTCTCTAGATCATCTGCAACATTCCCTCCTATTTTGTACTTTAAAGTATGATTCCCATTCTTAAATGCCGTCGCAACTTCGTCTCTTATTGTATCCCTGCTCTTTGATTTAATGAGAGATACCAGTGGAACTTTCTTAGTCTGCCCAGTCCATGTAATTTCTCCTGAAAGCATTTCAATGGCAAGCATAGGTGCTGATCTAGAAAACCCATCTTTAAACCCAATAATCCTTTTTGCATCTTCCAGGTTTTTACCTATAATTTCACGGGATAAAATTTCAGCATTACTGTATACAGAAAATTTGGAATCTGATGTATAACCAGGAAGCGGTGTGGATTCTCCCCATCCAACTTTATCACCTGCTATAATTTTTACAAATATCGATTCCAGGTCACTTACTGTACTGAATGATAGCTCGTATGGTTGTTTGAGGGGTACAGAAGTTAAATATATACTGATCCTATCTATATTCATTAAACAGTAGCGATATCACCTAATGCTAAGCCTTGTTCTAGTTCAGAAAAATAGCACCATGTCATTAAACGCCTGTTGTCTTTCCAGTCGACTATTCTTGAAGGACGAGTCCTCTCAAGATCCATACCATTGTCCATTTTAGAAAATTCCCATTTTCGTGCTTTAGGTGCAAGGCTCCCAACTATAATATAACTCTCCTTTTTTGTGTCTTGAATGATACCGGTCCCATTTACTGATATATATGTACCCACCTTGCCTGATAGCCACGGTGAAATTGTAATGGTAGTCTTATAAGTTCCTGGTTGAGTATCCATTATAAATTCACACGGTTTATCCCCATATATAAAACTTGAAGTTATTTCATCTCCCATCATCCTTTTCATTGAAACGACGCTCCTCGATAATCCAAAACCTTTATCTATCGAATAAATACAATCAGGAGTAACAGACACATAATCTTTGATACCCGCTATCTCATTTCCACAAAATCTGTAATTTTTTTGACTTCCACTCTCTAGATTTTTCATTTGGATTGCATTAATAGTCCAGTTATAATTTCCCGCAGTTTTATCAGATTCAACCCTGAAAATAGCCCTATTGTCACTCAATTCCACTGTGTTTGAAAATGTTTGTGGCTGCCAATGATCTGTCTGCAAAGTAATCCAGTGATAACCAGAGCTATCAATACTAACTTTTGGTCTATCTAGATTATCTTCGATATCAAGATTGAGTTCTTGCCTTTCCCAATTAATTGCATCTTCAGACTTTATCAGAAACACCTTTCTTCTTTTGTCTTCTACTGCAGAAAAGACGACCCATATTGTCCCGTCTTTATCGATTGCAATATCAGGCCTATTAATACTTTTATATCCTTTGATATCATTTATCTTAACCCAATGTATTCCATCTAAAGAATGTGCGATACCCAAAGCGCCTCCGTATCCTTTTGAATATACTAGATAAAAATCTCCAGAAAAAGTTCTGCAAATCGATGGGTACAACTGTTTCTCTTCATCCGGGAAAACGAGAAAAGGATCGAGCCATTGATCTAAACGTTTTCCCTTGGACAAAGCCCCCCAGATATAAGTAATACCACCGGTACCTTCAAATGGGCAAACACCAGGACTTCTCCATGAGTGCCAATAAACAGCGGTCCTTCCATCCTCAAGCTTTATAACGCAAGGGGCATTATTGTAACTTATACCACCAGATATTCGGCAAGGATCCATCCATTCTTCGAGACTTTCCATACAAGAAATATATATATCCGATTGTTCAGGAGAGGTCGCTGAAGAATATTGATACCATGACAAAATCATCCTATTGCTACCACTCTCTGCACACAAAAAAGGCCAAAATTGTATATTCTTATGGTTAACGACCTTAAGCTGATGTACTACTCTAAATCTATTATTGAAATCGTTAATTACTCTGTTCGTCATCTATATTTCTATTTTTCTGCACGCATCTTTTGAGATAATTATTTGTAGCTATAAAAAACTCATCCTTATTCACTCGTTCTACTTTTCGCTTAGTTCCTAGAAATGCTTTCAACTCTCGTTTAATCATATTAATTTCTACATCTTTTCCTGTCTCCTCTAGATAAACTAAGACTCCAGCGAAATTATATGTTCCTATTTCGTATAAATTTTCATACTCAGACATGACTTGTTTGGTATAACAAGATAGTTTTTCGTCTTTATTATTAATATATTTTAAAAATGGTTTAAGGGCCTCTTGCATCCCCGTAATAATAATTCTATCAACACCTTTTACGCCCCTAAGTTTTGCAATGTTTTCAAAGTTCTTCTTGCTTTTCGAATGTATCTCAAACACAAGGATGGTCTTATTTTCATATTGTTCTTGTACAGCAGATTTTGGAATAACCGTATCTTTATGTTCTCGAAGCAGTACGAACACATCACTATCTTCGCTTATAGCTTTGTAACTCTGTCCTATAGCGTCCATGACCGAGATATATGGAAAATCAATGCCGCTTTTTACTGCAAGCAAACCATAACCCCAAAAACGAGGATTAGCATCAAGAAAATAAGGAGTCCCATCTTCTGAAGATATTTTGTATTCTATACCAACTGGCCCATACCAGTTTCCTACCGCATCTATTATTTTCCTGCTATAAACCTTTAGTCTACTAAACCCTTTAATTGTCTCTCCACTAACGGCCGGTCCCCCAAAACTGTACAATGTTTTTATACTTCTGGACATAAACTCTGCCTTAATACCACCATCCCTGCCATACAGCAAGCCGCATAAGAACATGCTTCCGACATCTCCAGGTATATACTGCTGAATAATGTAATTATTAGCATCTTCCGAAAGCTGATAAAGCATAAGCTTAAAGCCTTTCCTGTCTTTTAACATAAAAGTCTCTTTTGCCCCATGACCAATACGCGGCTTCACAACCAGTGGAAAACTCATTTTTATCTTTTCATCAACAAAATCTTTTAAGATATATGTTCTTGGTACAGGTATATTCATTTTACCGGCTATATCTGTAATAATTTTCTTATCTGCAATTTTGATAACTTTTTTATACTCTACACACAATACAGCAACTGACATCTTCGAGAAATAATCTTTATACTTAGACAAGCCCAGGATTTCATCTTCTATACAAGGAATAATAACTTTTATTTTCTCTTTTATTACTATATCGCTTAATGCCTTTATATATTCGGCAGCATCTGCTCTCGGCAACACATATGAACCATTGATCTCGGAAGTGTTATATAGTATCGGTACCAAAGGGTCTGCATCAGCAACAAAAACTTTTATATTCTTTCGCTCAATAAGTGTCCTTGCAACATTCCTGCCGGGAGGGGCTCCAACATTTAAAACTAGTACATTTGTCATTTTATTCATAATAATAAATCAGCTTTGTGTATCTTATCACCTTTTTTTATATCTTTTTTTGCTTTAACTCCAACAATACAATCTATCTCTCCGGCTCCGACATTACTTTTTGGTCTTAATTCCAGGATGTTATTTTCCGTTATAAAATCACCTTTCTTAATGTTGCCATCGGCATAAATACCTCGCCTTGCTCTCTTCATTCTTGTTTTTTCAGTAGGATTGATTTTTTTTACAGATTTCCCCATGCTTTCTTCAACATTCCTGATTGACCTTACTAAATACTCCATTTCTTCAGGTTCCAGAGAATATGCATGGTCCGAACCTTTTTGCCTTCTATCCTCAGTAAAATGTTTTTCAATTACCTTCGCTCCCAGCACTGCAGCGGCAATACCAACTTCAATACCTGGAGAATGATCAGACAAACCGTAAAGCGTTGAAAACTTCTTACCCAGTTCAGGCATAAAACGAAGATTTATCTCTTTATAATCACAAGGATAATTAACCACAGCGTGCAGCAACACTACCATGTTATTCCGGGCCTTCCGGAAAATCTGCATAGCATTACTTATCTCATCCATTGATGAACCCCCAGTAGAAAGAATTACCGGTTTCCCTGTCTCTGCAACCCTACGGAGAAGCCTGACAAACGTAATATCACAGGACGCTATCTTATAACATGCCACCTTTAGCTTCTCAAGATAATCAACCATGGGAGTATCAAATGGAGTTGTCATAAACAAAACTCCTTTTTCCTCACAATAATCTTTAAGTATTTTATTCCACCCAAGTGGCATCTGGTTTTTCGTTATCAAATTATATCCATCCGAGTTATACTTTTTACTTATAAAATGATCAGCCCTGTAAGACTGAAATTTAACAGCGTCCACCCCACATGAGGCTGCCAATCTAATAAGCTTTTTTGCCTGCAAAAGGTCTCCATTATGGTTTGCACCAATGTCAGCAATAACGAAAACATGGGCTCCGATACCGATATTCCGATTTCTTATTCGAAACTTATTATTCATAATATCTCATTAACAAAGACTTAAGACTATATCTGCCACTCTCTGCGGACCTTTGCCATCCACAAAACCTGCTGTTGTCTCTAAAATACGTTTCCTCTGTCCGGGATCTTTTATAATCTTTTCTATTGATTTCTTCTTTTGTGCTAAAAGCAACTTCTGGTCTTTTTCCAATGAGCGAACAACTTTTTTTCTAACAAGGGCATTTACATTACGCCTCTGATGTTTATGAACAGGCATCGCAAAAACAATACAACCTGCTGCTATTGCCTGATACATCATTGTCCCTCCACTTAGAAAAAACAGGCAACAGCCCTTCATCAATCGGGCAATATCTTCCGTGTCAAGATCATGATAAATCGAGATATTCTGATGACCCCTGTAGATTTTCTTCATCTGCGTCATATAATCTTTCTGAGCGCCTGTAAAAACAACATCTATTTCCTCACCGATAAATGAATTTAAAAAACCTACTACTCGTTGCAAAGAATCATAATCCATGTTACTCATGCAAACTCCTGCCGCCTTCTTTCTGCCTCGTTCAACTTCTTTTTTTGAAGCAATAAAACATTTATCCAACAGAAAGAACTTTTCTCCCAAATATAATTTGGTTTTCTTCTGCAAAACATACTCCAGTTGTTTTGCAAAACCATTACCGTTTGTAATAGCTTCAACATCAGGCCTTACAAGATAGTTTCTATCATCTATAAGACAAATAGGAATTCCTTGTTTCTTTATTTTTAAAATATAATTGTTAGTAAGACTGTAAGTATCAAATACCATCACTGAAGTTTTATGTTTTACAGCAATAGAATTGATCCTTTCAATCTCCTGCTTTTTTGTAAGATTATTATTAAGTGTTTCATAATTAAAGCCTTTTCTTTTTAACAATCGTTCCGACAATCCATCATATCTTCGAGTTACAAACAATACAGAATGTTTTTTCCTTAAGATTTCCTCTCCCAAACAAAAACAGCGTATTAGATGGCCAAACCCTATATCTTTACTCGCATCAACCCTGATCAATACTGTTTTACCTTTCCTACTTGATTCTATCTTGTTGCAAATCATAACTAATGGTTTTTCTGTATTACATGCTTATTGATCTCTAATAAATTATTTTCTGCTTCCAACAATCGAAAAACATCATCAAGACTTATTATCTCCGGATATTTATAAAGCTTACTATAAATCTTCTTGATAAAATGCAAATCTGCATTTTCATCAACAACAAATCTCAATGAAGGTCGCTGGAATTCATTCCGACCTTTAAGCCATCCATATTTAAATAAGGCTTTCTCTCTTTGTATAAATGAAGTAACATGTTCTCTATCACTGCGGCTTTGCGCCTCCTGATGTGCTCTTTCTAAGGCCTTAAAAGGGAACACTTCCGCACGGATTCCACGAGGCAATAATGAATAATTCCTGTCAGGATTAATGTAATCACAATTATCGTCTATTAGCAAATTAATAGCTTCATCAATACGATCAGGATCAATAAGAGGACTATCTGCAGTCACCCGCACAATAATATCTGCTGTATACTGCTTTGCCCCCATGTAAAATCTTGAAAGGACATCATCCTCATTACCTCTAAAAATGTTTATCCCCCATTTGACAGCCAGGTTTGCTATTATGGAGTCTTCTTTATTATTTGTTGTCGCAACTATAATAGAGTTAACATTTTTACAATGTCTAATCCGTTCTGTAACATGCCATAACATCGGCTTACCTGAAATATCCTTTAACACTTTTCCCGGAAGCCTATTTGATCCCATACGGGCTTGTACGATTGCAACAATGTTCATTTTCCTGTATATACTTTCTCAGCAACTTAAATATCACAGGCAATCCTTTACCTGTTTAACAATTATTCTTTACCTCATAAAACCCAATCATTTTCTTAAGACCTTCTTCTAAAGACACCTTGGGCTTATAACCAAGTTCCTTCTTTGCTTTCTCGACAGAAGGTATTCTTTGTATAATATCTCTATGTGAATCCCTATCTGAATCATCATAAGACACAAACTGAGGTTTTAAATTCTTATTGGATATCTTTATAATTTTACTAGCTAAATCCTTCATTGAAATAGGCTCAGAGTCGTTCCCTATGTTGAATATTTCTGACTCCGCAGGAGAGGAAAGGACATCTACAATCCCTCTAGCAGCATCTTCTACATAACAAAAACATCTAATCTGATCTCCTTCTCCATAAATATCAGGGTGTTTATCATTTACAATATTCTTAACAAATCTTGGCACTACAAACTCATCTCTCTGATCCTCTCCGTATACATTAAAGAATCGCACTATATTGTATTTCATTTTATACGTCTCAAGATATGCTTTCATAAATTCCTCACCTACTATTTTACTTGCCGCATAGTTAGATTTAGGATTAAGAAGGGCTTCTTCTATAATCGGCTGAACGGGCTGTTCTCCATAAACCTCAGACGAAGAAGCAAAAATAATTTTTTCAACTCTTTCTTTTACACATGTTTCTAACACATTAATAGTACCCTGAATATTAATTAACAAGCATTCCAACCTGTTAGTCTCGGTCCTATTCACTCCCAACGCTGCAGCCAAATGGATAACATGACTACATCCCCTCATTACATGTGATAATTTATAAGGGTCTAATATACTTCCAACATAATCACAATTAACTCCTTTAATATTTGACTTTACCAAATCAAATAGTCTCACTTGAATACCCCTACTTAACAACTCCTGAGCCACTTTCTTACCTATGAACCCTCCACCTCCTGTAACAAGAACTTCTCTCATAATATTACCCTCTCTTATCCTTCAACTTTTAATCATTTTTACTGCCTTTGGCAGTTCTACTTATCAATCTGTTTTACATTAAGCGATTTGCCACATACCAATTAAATTTCCCCTACTACACCATTACTATTTTCTCAAGATAATGCATTGAACCCATACCAGTTTGATCAATTACTACAGCTGTCCAATCCTCTTCTAACATATACTCTATCTCAATAACTCCCTTAGAGATTCTGTAAGAATATTTATTACTCTTTGTATATCCGCTTTTCTTAAAGATGGATGTAAAGGAAGAGAGAAAATGCGGCTATAACAATCTTCCGCCATATGACATGTTTTCTTCTTATAACCCAATTTCTTATAATAAGGATGCCAATATACAGGGATATAGTGAACCTGCACTCCAATCCTATTCTTAATTAAATAATTAAAAATATCCCTTCTCTTAACCTCAATACCATCCTCAGCTTTTAATTTAATAACATACAAATGCCAATTAGTTTTTGCATAAGAAGGTACAAAAGGCAGATCAACATAATCTTTCAAATCTTTAAAAGATTCATTATAAATATTAGCAATTCCTTCTCTTCGTTTTGTAAATATATCAAGTCTCTTTAACTGGCTTATTCCTAAAGCAGATTGAATATCTGTTAAACGATAATTATATCCTAAATATTGCATTTCGTGATACCATGGACCATTTGAGGGTTTATTATTAACAAACTTCTTGTGATCCTTTGTAAAACCATGATTACGTAACATAAGAAGTTTTTCATATAAATCCTTCCTATTAGTTAAGATTGCTCCACCCTCTCCTGTTGTGATTGATTTTACAGGATGAAAACTAAAAGTTGTCATATCAGAATGCTTACCGTTACCCACTTTGTACCATTTACCCTGATGTCTATATTCTGCACCTAAGGCTTGGCAGGCATCCTCTATTACAATTAATTTATTTTTCCTGGCAATCTTTGCTATTTCTATCATGTCACAAGGTAAACCCGCAAAATGAACTGGCATAATCGCTTTGGTCTTTCCGTTGATCTTCTTTATTATCTGCTGCAGATCTATATTGAGAGTCTCATAATCTATGTCTACAAACACAGGTTTTCCACCAGCATAAATAACAGAATTTGACGTGGCTGAGAATGTAATCGGAGTCGTTATTGCTTCATCATTTTTCTTAAAGCCAACAGCCAAACAGGCCAGATGCAGTGCTGCAGTCCCAGACGAAACTACTACCGCATATTTACTACCACAATATTCAGCTAAAGCATCCTCGAACTCTTTAGCTTTCGGACCTTGCATAATCCAATCTGATTTTAAGACTTTCACTACCTCATCAATATCTGCCTTATTTATACATTGCTTTCCGTAAGGTATAAATGTCTTCATCTCAAAATCTCCATATTTTTACAATTATAAAAGTCATTGATAATGGTAAATACTACAACATCGTATACACTGTTTAGTATCACTAGTTGTGCTATAGCAGTGTATACACTTAATTAATATTTAATGTCCATTCTGTGTTTTGATGATTTCTGCTTTATCCGGCAAAAAAAATATTGTGAAATCTGTAAACGATGTTATGAAACACATCAATACGGCTTTATTCTTTCATTTGCGCCATCTCATTACCAGCAAGTTTACATCCTGATAAACTCTAGTAAATTGTGAAGCAAAAACAATTTAAAGTAGCAGAAAAATACTGTAGAAATCCACAAAAGCAATAAAAGTTTTTTTAAAGAACTCATTTATATAAAAATATTTATCTAAAGCAAACTATGATCTTAATATCTCTTAAATTTCTTCAGGTTAGATACAAAGATCATAATCGGTACACAAATAAGAGTATAAAGACCTAATCTCAAACCATAATTAAAAGGCACCGGATCATAAACAAATTTTACAATGTGCTTACCCTTGGGAATAATGACGGCCCTCATAACAGTATTTGCCTTCATGATTTCTGTTTCCTCCAAATCAACAAAAGCCTTCCACCCAGGATAAAATGTATCACTGAGAACCAGGATCCCATTTGAGGAAGCAGTTATATTCAAGATAACCTTGTTTGGAGAATAATCCTTGATCTCAACACTTGCGTTATTATACTGTTCATCTGATCCGTTCCTAAACATGACAGGCTCTTTATCAAGCACCACAACATCCATTGGGTTATCTTCACTTCTCAAGTATTCCAGGGCCTCCTGCCCATCACTGATTACCTTGTAATCAGACAGGAAAAATGCACGAGGCAAAGACCCCTTGTTTCTATATACATTTACCTTCTCATCACTATATGCAAGTTCCACCCTTTTATCGTTAATCTCTTCATAAGTTATAATATACTTCACGTTTAAAAGACTCAGGAGATTAAGGTCTTTACTTAGTGAGTCTAAAGAAGGCTCTAAACGCCAGATAGAATCATCAACACCTCCCATCTCCATAAACTTATAATAATCATTCATAACCAGAGGGCTATATGCGCCCACATCAGATATTTGGTAATACATGTTATAATTAGGCAGAAACCTCGAATAATCATCCTGAAACTTATTTGGAATGAGGCCATAAACCCTGTGCAAACCGGTATCTCTTTGCAAATATTCTATTGCTCCAGGCGCTTTTAAAGATTCCTTAACAGGCGCCATATTTCCCCTGAAGCCTGTCCCAAACAGACTGAATACATACAAATCAATAATAACCAACGCTATACACGTAAACTGAAGGCCCCATAATGAAACCCATCTTCTTACGTATTTTATTACGAAAAATGAGATTATGAGGATTACTATTGATGATATGATAAATGGATTATAAATATATGTATTTGAAACCAATGACTGATGGACAGAATCAACTTTATCATAATATACATCAAGTGAGTGATGATGGAAGGGTTTTCCATATATGTTCTTTTCTACATAATTCCGGCCAAAATTTATTAAAAACCCCTTGCCAAGAAACAGAATTATATTCGCAATAACTAAAGTTGTAACCGCACCTACAGAAACATAAAATATAATCTTTGTATATCTCGTATTTTGTCTCTCATCTGCAGAAGTCGAACAATACCTATCAAAGCCATAGCCTGCTAGGATGGTAAGGGAGAAAACTGTAAAGAACAGAAATTTTGCAGGAACCCTCAACCCATAAAACCCTATAGCCTTGATAATAAATGCATAAAGTGGACTATATTCCCCAAATGCCAGAATCAGTGAAAATAAGGTCAGGAAAATAAAGAACCAGGAAAACCGATCCTTTTTGTAGAAAACAACAACAAGAGAGAGAAAAAATGGTAGAATTCCAATATACAGTAACCCTCCCGAAGCAAAAGTACATCGCGGAAAGAGTAACTGTATCAACCCCAATGGGGTGTAAGAACCTAACATGCTGAACTCAATACCGAGGCCTTGGCGGCTTGAAAACTGACTTAACTCCACAGTAGCAAATAGTTGTGCCGCAGAAAGCCCAAACGCCACAAAGGCACCAATAAGGTAGAAGAAAGCGATACGTGTACTTTTCTTAAAACCTCTGTCTTTTAAATGATAAAAGCACAGATGTACAATAAAGTAAAGTGTCGAAAATATGATAGAATACAATGCGAACTGGAGATATCCTGCTAAAATCTGAACACTCACAACAATTCCTATAAGTATTCCATAAAGCATTTCCTCTTTCTTGAACAGTTTCTCCGTAAGGAAGAGTAAAAGTGGAAACCATACCAATACCTTCAATGACATTATGCTGTAAAAACATCCACCATAGGCACTGCCAAACAAAAAGGCAATAACAGTAATGGTAGCAGCGGTCTTACTCATACCGACTTCCCTTACATAGATGTACATAAAGATACCGGCCAAGACAAAGTGTAGGAGAATGTTATAAGTATACGCTATCTTATACGGAAGAAAAAAATACATTATCAAATTAGGCGGATACAAGGCTCCAATCTGACCTTCTGCAAGTATGGGAAACCCACTGTGCATATATGGTGTCCAGAGCGGAAGAGAAAGAGTATCCAGCGAGTCTGCCAGAAATCTTGACCACGGAATGTGCTGTACACTGTAATCTCCCAGCAGAAAAGACTCCTTCAGGATGATAAACTTCCAGAGAAAAAGAGAGATAACAAAAACAAACGTAATCACAAAAGGATTTTCTTTGAAAAATGAAATAGTTTTCTCTTTACTCATACTACCTTATTAATTACTGAGCAGATTAGCCCAGGCCCTCTTTACAATAAATTTTAACTGGGAAACAGACTTTATTTCTCTGAGAAGTTTGTAAAAAATTGTCGGCCTTAAATAGAATTTCAGATTAGCGGATCTCTGGAGCTCTTTTAACTGGTCAGCCTTCACCCCGTCAGGAACATACGGAACATCACATTGTGACATTTTCGTCCAGTCTAAACCGTCTATCTTGTGCCCCTCAAACAGATCTTCATATACACTTGTACCCGGCAGAGGGAGGAAATTATAGAAAGCTGCCCTGGAAAGGTCTAATTCTATGGCAAAATCTATAGTTTTCCTGATATCATCTATTGTCTCACCTGGATAACCTAGGATAAAGAAACCATTTACATCCAGTCCGACACTCCTGACCATATCGACCTGTCTTTTAATCTCGGAGATCTTCAGTTTCTTCTTCATCATGTCTAATACCCTTTGACTGCCTGACTCTATACCAATCGAAATATAGTAACAACCCGCTTTGCGCATCAATACCAATATCTCCCTGTCAAGACTGTCAAGTCTTAAACCATTCGGGCAACACCAGCTAATATTAAACTTTTGACGGATCAGTTCTTCACAGAATTTACGGACAAATTCCTTATCTAAAGTGAAATTATCATCTAATATGTGTATCTCTCTGACATTATACTTATTATAAAGAAAGCCTATCTCCTGCATTACATTTTCTATGGTCCGGAACCTCAGCTTTCGTCCCGTAATGTTGTAACCGGCACAGAATGTACACAAGAAGGGACATCCTCTCGTTATAATCATAGGCGCAACCGGTTGATTCTTGAATATGACTCCTTGTGGTGCAGACTGATAACCTGCAATATCAATCAGCTCCCAGGCTGGAAAAGAAATGGCATCCAGGTCACTCTGGAATGCCTGGTCATTACAGCAAACTTTATCATTGCTCTTCCATATCAAACCCGGAACTTCTCGTAACACACTTTCATCCAGCAAGTCTCTATTCCATGGCTCACCAACACCGGATAAATACTCTATTATCTTTAGAAATCCTGTCTCGCCCTCTCCCCTGAAACCATAGTCTACACCTGGATAGTCATCCCAGATATTCTCTGACCTTGATGATGGATGTGGACCACCTACAAACGTCACTATTCTGGTATTTATCTCTTTTACAAAGCCTATGCTTTGTTCGACAGAGGGAATATCGTGTGAAAAGGAAGAGAATCCAACAACATCAGGATTGTATTCTTTAACAAAGTTTGTAAATTGAGGATAATCGTACCCCCTCTGAACGCAATCAAGGATATCTACTGCTATACCATTTTTCTTGAGTGATGAAGCCAGATAACCCAGGCCCATTGGAGGAACCACGTTCAGTACAAGTCTTTCAGGTGTTACAGGTCTAACCAACAGTACTTTCATTTATCTTCAGCTTTTTGATTTCTTTGTTAATCTTGTACCACCAGTTAACAATATCACTTTATTTTCAAATATGTTACTCATAATTAACATACCATTCATTAAGGTTACGAAAAGCTACGAACGTTACACTATTTGCTACTTCCGCAACGAATACAATTTCCCGTGGCTTAATGCAAAAAATGGTTTTTTCAAATTTATACAGTTTTGGTTGCGTGAATGTAAGAAAATATTCCCCATTTCTTCTTAACCACACTAACATCCTTAAACCCTGCATTGGATAATAATAAACACAAAGGGGTTTTCATGTTATCTCTTATTTCCTTGACATAAAACCTGGTCAAACCAATTAACCATCCTAATAAGTTGCTAGGCCTGTCAACATCTACCATCACTAATACTCCTTCCTTCTTTAAGACTCTGTACATTTCATTAATTGCCACCAGTTTCAATTCCATAGGCAAGTGATGTAAAAGAAAAACATTGTAAACACAATCAAATGTTTCATCCGTAAAAGCTATATTTTCTGCTGATACTTGTAAAAAGTTAATCTGCTTTTCTGGAATTTGTCTCTTATTTCTTGCTAATGTAACCATTTTCCCCCCAGCATCCATACCTATTACACGACCACCTGATGGAAGCAATCTTGCTATTTCCAAGGTGAGCCTTCCCGTACCGCAACCAACATCTAAAACACTTTTAACCTCTTCGAGTCTTGCCATACTAACAATATCTTTCCTGAATTTATTCTCTCCCCCAAACATCATATTAACAAAATAATTTACTATATCGTAAATACTAGCCCAGGAATCTATTACACGACCTCTGTTTTTAGCATGAAACACGTCGTTTTCAGTTATATGTTTGTTATAATTCGCTGCCAATAAAGCTCACTCCTTGTGGTGCAGACTGATAACCTGTAATATCAATCAGTTTCCAGGCAGGAAAGGCAATTGTATCCAGGTCGCTCGGAAACACCTGATCATTACAGCAAACTTTACCACTACTCTTCCATATCAAACCCGGAACTTCTTGTAACACACTTTCATCCAGCAAGTCTCTATTCCATGGATTACTAACACTGGATAAATACTCTATTATCATTAGAAATCCCGCCTCGCCCTCTCCCCTGAAACCGTAGTCTACGCTGGGATAGTCATCCCATATTTCTTTGGACCTGGCAGATGGATGCGACCCACCTACAAATGTCACAATTCTGGTATTTACTTCTTTTACAAGTCCTATGCTTC
>Ga0187827_10002595_pt1 | contig 24430 bp, 25 predicted proteins | sample ETNtaG_39_FD_167969 | JGI IMG/M metagenome (GOLD analysis project Ga0187827, IMG submission 167969) | Marine microbial and viral communities from oxygen minimum zone, Eastern Pacific Ocean - ETNP2014_SV_150_PacBio MetaG (Illumina Assembly) | ecosystem: Environmental > Aquatic > Marine > Hypoxic... | reverse complement strand
CTTTATCTATAAAATAATTAGGTTTTGAACCCAAACGGGTTTAAACCCCCTCGGTCCCGTTAATATTGGATTATTCATTCCAAGTCTTAGTTTACGGGCATATTTTGGGCAGTTATAGGATGGTTTTTTAGCTTCAAATAGTCAGAAGTACTTAAAAAACAAGAGTATTAACTTTTTTTTACCCATTAAAACGTTACCTCTTGCCCATATAGCTAGCTTGCTATGAAGTAAAAACAGGGTTTAAACCGCTATAATTAATGCTCAATAATTAATTAGCTGAATCATTTACATAACTTGGAGATTCATCCAAATATACCTTTAGAATACAACCAGACTTGGCGCCTTCTAACAATGAAGTGTTAATTGTGACCTTCCCAACTAGGTTCATCGGAGACTTAATCTTTGCATCCTTTAGAAAAAAAAATATGGAACTAGTTATAGGAAGAAAGGCGATATCACCCTTCTTAAAATGACTTTTAGGTTTTTCTTGTCCCACCCTAAGACGAGTTTGAAAATAAATAAAAACATCACCATTTCTTATAACTCGGCCTTCCAAAGGTATTCCTCTTATTATGGAGTTGATTGTTATTGGGGCGAGATGCCGAAATATGTTAGCTTGAACATGGTCTTTTCCCTCAATTGATATTACAATTGGAATCTTTGAGACAGATGACAACAGAGAAGTGATGTGAATTAGAGATTTTATGTCTTGCGGTATCCTCGCTTTAACAAGATATCACGTTCTTTTAGTAAACAACTTCGGTTATGTTTTATTGCATCTTCGGTATTTCCATTTTCCCAAGATATTTTACATTTTTTACCATTATCATTAAATGGGTCATTATAATTTTCAATTTTTAATGAAGATACTGCCACCTTTTTGGATTCAAACTTTCTTTCTTGCAGTTCTCTAAAGTCAATTTGTAGTTTACATGATTGAAAAAATACACCTTTTTCAAAATCGCAATTAAAAGCATAGAAGGGCCTTTCTAAGATAGGTACTACTTCAGTAATAATATATTTAATTTCTTTTATTGAATTATTATTTTCCGCACAATAAATCTTCCACCCATTCTTATCTATATAACCAAGAATCACAGGTGTTATGTTTTGATATTTTCTAGAATCATGATAATTGCTAAAATCTCCGATAGTTTCAATATCGATTATAGTTCCTTCAAAATCGGATTTTACTGCTTCAGAATGTACGATGACCATAATCAGAGTCTAGGAATAGGGTAGCAGATAAAGTAATTAGTTCAGAATATGCATAGATTTTAAATTGTTATACGATTGAACATGGATATTGGTTCCATGTTAACTCTGAGATTGTACAATGTTTTTTGGGGGGTGAATGAGCTAACTGTTTTTTAGATTAGTCGTTATGTATCCTTTTCTTTCCTTTTTTTACAGGTGTAGACAATTTTTATATAGAAAAGACTCTTTTTTTTAAAAATTAATATAGGTCTTTATTTTGTCTGTTATACATTGTTTGTTATGAGAGAAAAAATTATCATTTTAACATTATTTTTATCAACAAAGCGCTTATTTTTAGACGCTACAAAGATTAGGTAATATTTGTGTGTGCTTAAACTATGGCTAAATCAAAGAAACCGAAAACAGAAAAAGCTAAAATAAAGAAACCGAAAACAGAAAAATTAATTGGACCGCCTAAGCTTACTAGATTTGAAAAAGCAAGAATTATTGGGACTCGAGCTCTTCAACTATCTTTAGGTGCACCCCCATTCGTTGAAGTAACACCAAAGATAAGAAGTTCAATAGATTTAGCAAAAAGTGAGTTAGTGTTAAAAGTTTTACCAATATCAATAAGGCGAATATTACCCAATAATGAATTTCAAGATATTCCGATCGACATCTTAATTTAATGATATATTATTAAGAATAAAGTTTTATATCAAACATTTTATTTTGTTTTATAATAGATGAAAAAACATGCCTAGAAAGAGTAAGAAGACAAAAAAAGTCTAAAGCAGAATCCCCAGAACACCAACACACAAACACCCCCTGAAACAGAGAACGGTCAACAAGGAAAAGTGGATCAAGAATCTGGTCAATACAGTAATGTTTTCGTGGGAAAAAAACCAATTATGAGCTATGCTATGTCATCAATAATTCAGTTGGGCCAAACTGGAGAAATAATGATCAAAGCAAGAGGGATGGTTATTTCGAGGGCGGTTGATGTAGCAGAAATAGTAGTTAAAAGATTAGGAAATAACAAATACGATGTCAAAAACATAAAAATTGATACTGAACAATTAGGTGAGGCAGGACAGGTTAGGAATGTCTCAACTATTGAGATATTGATTGCAGAAAAATAATTGTAAATTATGGGTTTTATAGAATTTGGAATGATAAGTTAATCCTATTTGTGATCAATTTCTATTATTTTTATTGCTTTCGAGAGAACAGATGTTCCATTTAGTTGGCCTAGTTTTCCGCTTGAACACAATTTTTCTGTAAATCTACACACGCTATCACGGCTAGTAAATCCTCCAGATATCAGTAATGGAACATTGTCTGATGAGTGCCCCTTTAGAATGCAAGGGGTTGAATGATCTGCTGAAACTATTACACCAGTGTTATTGAGATTTAATTTGGGGATGAGAGTGCCGAAGAAATCTGAGTCAATTTCTTCTATTGATCTCTTTTTCTTTTTTGAATCACCATCGTGGCCAGGTTCATCAGGACCCTTCAAATGTACATATATTATTGAATATTTATTCAAAAGCTCAATAGTTTTTCTTGCTTTATGAACATAATTTCTCAAATCTCCTGCCGCATAACTATCTATTCCGATTATTTTTGCAACTCCTCGCTCTACAGGCATATCAGCTATACAAGCACACTTTCTCTTGAGACGACTATTAAGAGATGATATAATTGGGAGCTCACTTCCTGCGTCTCTTAATAATATTGCATTTCCAGGCATTAAACCCGAATCGATTCGCTTTTTGTTAACTGTGCTGTTTTTTAGTACTTCAATAGCTTTTCTAGAAAATTCGTTTACTAGTTGAGCGGCTAATTTAGAGTTTTTTTTGTTATCTAGAGGATGTGAATCTTGTATGTGGATGTTTGTGTTTCCTTCTTTAACAACGCCTAAATTTCCTATTCGATCATATGCGGGATCAGTATTACTTATCATCCCTGAGAGGTTACCTTCCGGAAGGTCGATAGTTAGAACTGCTCTGTGACTGATAGATGGAGTTAAAGTAAAATTTGCATTAAAAGAAAGTTTAACTTGTTCATTTATTTCTTGGGATAACGCTTGTGACTCGGAACTTAAGAGATTTCGGCCTACGCGTCTATCTTGGATCGCTCCGTTTTTATCAAGAGTAGCAAAATTTCCTCTAACAGCAAGATCACCATTTTTAAAATCACAGCCTAGACCTATTGCCTCGATTACCCCTCTTCCAGGATATTCGGATAACACATTATATCCAAGCATAGAGAAAACAGCAATATCAGATTCAGGAGATATGCCTTTACTAACAGGACATACCATACCAGTAACCCCTTGCCTAGCAAGAATATCTAGATTCGGAGTCAATGCAGCCTCTAGGGGAGTTATATTATTTAGATCTGGGTTTGGGCGATCGCCTACACCGTCTAATAAAACGTAAACTAACTTCTTCAATTTATAGAGCCCGCTTAGACTATCATAAACTAAACTTAATAATTCCTCGTATAATAAAGAATAACCTGAAGATTGAATCAATATATTAAGAGATAAGTAGAGAGAGTATGGCATATACAGAATTTTATTTTTAGAGAGTGTTAGATACACCACTAGTTGAGATAGATGTGAGGCCTTTTTGGCAAAAAGGCCTTCCTGAATCTTTTTTTGTTAGTCAGAATATCTAGCTTAAACTACCTAAAAAATAGAGACCGGATAAAAGATTAGTGAGAATATCCTTTAAGAAAAATGTTTGGGCGACTCTATGCCCCGCAACATTCACATTCTTCAGACGAACATTCTTCGCCGGTTTTTGGTGTGCCCATTTGTGATTCAATTATTGATTATGAAAGATTGTTTATTTGTATTGCCTTGAATTAGTAAACAGATTGTGTATTTGTTAAATCAATAGTTTAACATATTATAATACTTGAATTATTTTCAATAAATTAAAAAACCTAATGTCAAGGATAAACCAAATGGAAACTGCGGAGAAACAAGCAAGGATAGTTTTAATTTGATGATCGGTATTTAGCAGATTATGTGTAGAAATTAGTTGGAAAATTGGTTATATACCTAAGATAGATCGCAGGATGGAAACGACCAGTATCTGCATTATGAGGAAAGGTATGGCGCTGATGAACGCGGCGATTAGTGTTCGCCCAGTGGAGATATCGAGGGCAGCCCTCGCTCCGATAATGTATGCTACAAAGATCCATATGCTAACAAGAAATCCGAAGAATGGTATTGGTATAATGAAGAATATCCCTGGAGATCTTGCAAAGCTTGTACATCGCCATACTTCTTGCATTGTGGCTACGCCTCTGAAGAGCTTAGTTCCAATGAAGTAAAGGATGTAAGACCAGATGACAAGACCGATTACGGTCTCAAGGAAGCCGAAGAGGCCAATCACCAGGATGTTGCTCATGCTCTCCCCCACGAATGCACTATTGAGGCCTAGGCCAACAGCCTGAGCTATGCTGACGATGGCGATAATTAAAAGACCCTGACTGTTTGCGTTTTGGTCATGTTCAACCTCCTCGTAAAGATGAGCGTCTAGCTTCATTGCTCGGATCATCCTTGGCCAGATGCGAGATTCGGTTGAAGTCATTTTAAAGTTAAGATCACAATCTCTTTAATATGTCTTTCGGAACAGTTCCAGGCACTCACTTTATGCTCTATCTGCGGATCTAACAACAATTAGAGGTTCTCGTCTCTGGGGGTTTGGGCGGACCAAAATCAGTTTCACATTTTAACCTTTTCCCTTTAGAAATAGAGCGGGATATATTCAATCATAAACTTTCGGAAAACAAAACTACTTGAAGGAGTTATTATATATGGAGTAAGTGTACTTTAATGAGTTTTCACCCAACTAAGACCTGCCCAAAATGTGATAATCCAGTTAAAATTTTAAAATCTGGAAACCAAGTTAGTTATAAATGCGTTTTTTGTAACACTGTTTATGGAAAAGATATGCCTCAGAAGAAGCATCGATCTAAACCATGACTATATTTCTAAGAAATTTTGTTTACAATATATCCGAAAATAAGAAATAAAATATGAATCTATAACGGTAATTTATTGCTCAGTTTATTAAGGAAAACTGAGTAAAACTATCCTAAAGTAAATATATCTGACGGAGTCGTTGTAGAATGGAAATGGCAGGTCTACTAGATATTTTAGGAATTGGCCAATTGCGTTTGAAAAACCGCATAGTTCTTCCGGCTATGGCAACAGAGATGGCGAATGACAGCGGTGAAGTTACTGAATCGCATATTAGACATTATAAAGAAAGAGCTGCATTATTAGGTCTGATAATTGTAGAACATTGTTTTATTTCGATAAGTGGTAGACGATCTTTTAAGCAGCTTGGGATTGATAGGGATGAGTTAATCCCTGGGTTTAAACGCTTAGTCAATGCGGTCCATGATTATCAGACATGCATTGCTGTCCAAATAAATCATGCTGGAAGGGCGACTACATCAAAGATTTGTGGAGATCAACCAATAGCTCCCTCACCTATCCCAATACTGGATAAGCTTGAGACACCGAGGAAAATCGTCAAGTCGGATATGGATGAAATATCCGAAGATTTTGTTAAAGCTGCTTGTAGAGCGGTCAAATCAGGTTTTGACGCGGTAGAGATTCATGGTGCTCATGGATTCCTTCTTAATCAATTTACATCACCCCTAAGTAATAAGAGGTCGGATGTGTTTGGCGGTAGTTTTGAGAATAGGATTCGTTTTCCACTTGAAGTCATAAAAAATGTGAAAGAATCTATCGGTGAGGAAACTATCTTAATATATCGTATTGGGGCAGACGACATGCATCCGCTTGGTTTTAATATAGAGGAAGCAAAAAAATTTGCAAAGCTTCTTGTGAATACAGGAGTCCAAATTTTAGATGTATCCAGAGGTTTGTGTGGTTCTAGACCGTTGAAACATCAGGGTTTTTTCATAGACATAGCTTCGAAAATAAAATCAGCTGTTAATGTACCAGTAATTGGGGTAGGCGGCATTATAGACCCGCTTTTCGCGGATAATGTTATACTTAACGGCAAAGCTGATCTTGTGGCAGTAGGTAGAGCTCTGCTTAAAGATCCTCATTGGGCGCGTAAATCTGTTGAGACTCTTAATAAAAGATGATTAATAGCTTAGGACACATTATTATTTTTTATAAACATAATTCACTATTTCTTTGATGACTTCACTCCGTGAAGCATCTCAGTCTTCGGTAATCTCATCGACTTTGTCAAGGAGATAATTCGGAAAATTGACTTCGGATTTCACGGATATCCTTGATTTCATTCTAAGAAGGTTAGTTTAATTTATTTTTGAGTAAATTATAGTTCATTGAAAATTCAGAAGTGTTGACACTTTTTTAGCTTTACCTATTTTTTTATGTGAGGAAATATTTTCTAGCTTGAATTTTCTTAGTAAAGGTGGAAGATTGCTGTACAGCCAAGAACAAAATTTTACAAATTCTTCAGTTTCTGTTTTTATGTAATCCTCAATTTTGTCCCATTTTTTTTCTTTATATAATTGAGGAATAATTGATCCATTATTTGGTTTTCCAGTTATTTTATCTAACCCGCAGCCTTTGAATTCACCGTTGTTCATTATAACTGCGAGTGGCTTTAAATCGATAAATGGTTTATTAAGAATATCAATAGGTTTGATACTGTTTGCGTTACATCGTTCAATAATAAATTTGTGTTCAAAGCTTAGATTATACCCCATTGGGATAAATGTAAATGGATAAGGATCGTTTACATGGGATTCTGAAATAAATTTATTTATAATTTCTTTTTCTTCAGATTCCCACTCCTTTAAAATAGTTAATTCTCCTTTCTTTTCAGATGAGTTTCGATCTAGTTCCATAAATTGTATAGTAATAATTTTTTCTTTACTTGGATCTAAACCGGAAGTTTCAATGTCAAAATAGAAATTTGGCAAATAACATCTATTTTTAATCCATAAAAGATATACTTAACGTTATTGTAGATTAGAAATATAATTATTCAAACTTTGTTTCCATAAATTAATTGGTTAAATAGAAACTGAATTTTAAGGACTCAACAACACCTTTCCAAACTGAAAAGTAATCATATGTTTTAATACTAGAAATTCCTAGTTTAAAGATACTTATCGGAGCAATTTAATGTAAAATGGTGGTTGATGGATAACTTTGAGCGAAATAAGAAAAGATTACTTTACAGACAGACTTGTTATTTTTCATACTTCTAAGAAAAAAACAGATATTGAGGAAGAGATGCAAACTTTAGAAAATAAATGCAGCTATTGCCAAGGGAACGAATCGTCCACGCCTCCTGCGGATCTTGTTTTAGTTCAATCTGGAAATTCTTTAGCAAAGCTTAGCGACACTGAGAATGAATTTGTTAAGGATTGGGCAGTTAGAGTTTTTTCTAACAAATCACCAATTATGACCCAAACACCTAATGAAGGTTACAGCGATAGCCCGCTATTTAGTGAACCTGCGTTTGGATACCATTATATTATTGTTGCCACACCAAACCACGATAAAACATTATCAAATTTAGATATAGATCAATGGATTAATGTTCTTGCAACTATACAGGATAAAATGAGGTGGCTTTATGGGAAAAAAGGAGTGTCATATGTTGCGGTTTATTCAAGGAACAGGGCAGACAACAAAATTACGTCAAATCATGCCCACTTTGAGGCGATTACTTTTCCAAGATTACCCCCTATTTTAGATCAAGAAGCTACAACAGCCCAGAAGTCCATGCATGAATTAGGAACATGTCCTATGTGTAATGTATTAAATGTTGAAACAGGTGGACCACGCCAGATTCTTTCGACTGACTTATATCTAGCTTTTAGCCCATGGGCTTCATCATACCCATATGAGTTTTGGATTGTCCCTAAAAAGCATCAGACTAGTTTTCTGAAAACATCACAAAAAGAAATCGGTGATCTTGCGTTAATTATTAGATCAACATTAGGTGGCTTATCAAAAGCGTTAAACAACCCGGCCTTTAATTTAATATTTCACACATCTTCTGAGAAGAAAACAACAAAGCAGATTCACTGGCATATAGAAATTTACCCAGAGCACCAGATTAATGAAGGCTTAAATTTGGGCACGGGTATTTTCAATAATTCGATTCGTCCAGAACAGGCTGCAGAAATTCTGGGTTCAAAATCGAGGAAAGAATTAGCACATCTAATAGGTGTTGAATAGATCTGAAAAACATTTTATTTGATTAATGATAAGAAATAAGATTAAGATTCATTAAATATTATTTGGGAATATCTATCGATTGTTTAAACCAATTAATGTTAGGAGTTGGTTTAGGCGCTATTTTACGAATTATCGCCGAATATATTGTTACATATTCTAATAGATATAATGTTGAAAGATGGTGTTCCAATAATGAGTGCCCAGATGTTTTAACATTAATTATGGGAATTCCTAGTCTTTGGGAAAGATCTTTAAAAGTTTTTATCCTCTTTTCAAGGTTTTTATCACATTTCTTCGGAGTTACCAAAACGACTTTTTCTTTCTTGCTAGACTTGCCAGTCCATGATTCGATGGTGTTGTGGAACATTTCAGGCATGATTTCCAGTTTAACACCAATTTTGGCATTCTCATTTAAAGAATTCTTAAATCGGATCAATAGGCCTTGAAGTTCAATAGGGCCGCATATTGTTAGATTACAATTTAAGATTTCATAAGCAATCTTTTTTGCGACATGTGTATTGGATTTTGTGTCCAATTTATTTTTCATGCGAATTAATTTAAGAGATTTTATGCTACGCTTAATTTCTGTATTAGAGATAAAATTGTAGCCTAATGATTCCAAAACTTTCAATGTAGTAAAAAAAAGTGAGGGAAACGCACTTCGGGGTGTTACAGCACGGTCAACTTTAACATGAGCCAAAGTATTCTTTTTGCATTGTTCTTCCAACATGCCGCCGGATGATATTCCTATTACTAAACAACCTCTTTTGATAGCTTCTTTGAAAAGGCTTAAGGTTTCGGCAGTATTTCCACTATAACTTATTGCTAAAACACACATTTTGTCTGTGACAAAGCTGGGTAAATTGAAATCTTTGATGACATCGATTTCGGGAGAATCAGAATGGCCTAATGCAATATCTTTAATCACATCACCTATTGAAGCTGAACCACCCATACCACAAATTATTACTTTTTGGAGACGTTTTTTCTTTAAGCTAAATAATTTTTTTTTTAAAGCACGATCAGCTTTTTCAGGCCAGGATTCATAGTCATGATAAAGACTGATTCCATCAGATTTTAATAATTCTTTTTGGCCAAACATATAAATCACTTTTGGGATAAGAAGATCAACGAATTATACTATATATTTGAATTTCGCTCAGAAGAAGATATTCTAAAAACCTCATTTATTAGTTGTCGGTCTATGATTGACTGCTTTATTTTTCGTCTCCGCATCATTCTACTTTGTGTCGCGATTATTGATTTAATATACAACTCTTTTTTTATTTTTGGCGAAAAACCTGAATAAATGAGGAAGGAAGGTATGTCATCATTGATTAACCCAGATACTTGGCTAAAAGCACCAATTGTCTTGCCTGCATAGATTTGTGTACCTATAGAAACTTTCACACCGTCTGCGAGAAAACAGCCTATCTTTATTTCCCCGGTGCTCTTTTTTTTATCACCCACTCTTACGGCGCCATACGTGTTTTTTAAATCAGAATTACAAGCGCCTGCGCCGATATTTACCCATTCACCAACATATGAGTGCCCAAGATAGCCAGTATGTGCTTTGTTTGAATAATTCATTAAAATAGAGTCACAAACTTCCCCACCAATTTTATTGAAATCGCCTATTGAAGTCGATCCTCCGATATTAGCGGAACGAATCAAACTATCTTTACCTATGAAGCAAGGCCCCTCAATTCTGGAAAAAGATTGAATTTTGCATCTATCACTAATCATTATAGGACCATTTGTGGCGTCAAAAAAAGTAAATGGTTCAATAATAACATCTTCGCCAATAAAGATGTTAGATGATTTGCCGGAAATGCGTACATCTTTTAAGGATTTATGGAGAGGCTTACCTTTAAAGAACTGTGAGTCATAAACAAGCATTCTAGAGTTTAAGTTAATTAAATCCCAAGGCCATCTTGCATATAACATATTAGATTCTTTTTTTGGAGGATGAAGTTTCCGAAAATTGAAGTTACAAGGATTTTCAGATTGTAGAACAGCGTTCGATTTCTTTGTGTTTAGCTTTGCAGCTAAGAAAGTGTTTTCCCCATAAATAACGAATTCCGCATTATTAGACCAGTTCTTTTTTATTTCACTGATTTCATTAATGTCAATTAGAGGGTTTACGAAAAGAGAGTCATTTTCTACTTCCCGTGGATTAACGATGCAAGTAGGATTTCTTTTAGAAACTATTTTTTTCAAATAGGGAGGAGTTAAAAGGTATACGTTTTTTGGATTAAGGATTCGCTTTATTTTACTAAGAAGGGTAGTATTTCCCACTACAAGTTCAAAAGTGGCGCGAGTATAAGTAAATGGCTTAAAATTGTTTGATAGGATTGGCTCCTCAATAACTATTAGATTCATGTTACTATTCAATTTTTCTTATAGAATTTTGCCTAATCGTTCAACGTATGATTTATATGCGGAAGCATATGATTTCTTATCGCCTATGTCAACAAAAGTGCCTTCAACTTTTATCCCTTGAATTAATTCTCCTTTTTTCATAACTTTATTGAAGGTTACATCCATCCCATACATTTTTTTATCAGGTATGTACTCGAGAAATTGGGGCTCCATTATATAGCAGCCGGTATTAATGAGCCCAGCAACTTCAGGCTTTTCATTCCATTTTTTAACTCGGCCGTGTGAGTCAACATCAATAAAACCGTATTTTAAATGGGTTTTATATGACATTAATGCCATTGTTACTAGCGCTTTATTTTTTTTATGTGCTTTAATTAGTTTAGTTAGATCAAAGTCTAACACTGAATCTCCATAAATGCAGACAAATGTATTTTTAACATAATTTTGCGCACTTTTTAATTGCCCAGCGGTACCCATTGGGCGTCCGGTTCGAATATATTTGATGCGGAGACCTAGAACTTCACCGTCCCTAAAATATTCTTCAATAGTTCGACGCAGATATCCAACGCACACATTTAACTCAAGTATTTTATTTGATTTTAACCATTCAAAAAGGTGTTCTAGAACAGGTCTTTCCCCAAGTGGAAGCATTGGCTTTGGGACAAATAGTGTATAGGGTCTTAATCTGGTTCCAAGACCAGCAGCTAATACAACAGCTTTCAATATAAATCGGCCACGCTATTCTTAATAGGAGAAGAATATTAGTTAAAGTTTTGCTTATTAATCATGTAATACCGTCGAATTAATTGTGTATTAAGTTAATATTACGCCTATAAGACTTAATTGCTGAATCCATTGAATCTTCAGTTTTTCCAATAACAACATCATTTAGAACAAGGCCTTTGCATCCAATTTTGGAGATATATTCAACATGTTCGGGAGAAAAAGTTTTTTGTGTAAGCAAAAGCAGCGGTTTTGAGGATAAGTTTGCCAAGATTTTAACGGTGCTAAGATCTAATGCGTTTAAATTTTGACCTATTGCCTGAGAAGGAGTTACTGATGAGAGTAAGGAGTCAATATTTGGATCATCAGATAGTGATTTGACTTGTTCAATCAAATAACCTGGGCCAATAGAGACCATTTTCGAGATCCGTTTGTCAACTAAAATTGAAAATGGTAAGAAATGTGCAAACATGTTTATAAAATCAAGACCCGAGTTAATAATGCGTCCCCAATCTGTATCATTGAGATAAGCAGTGTCACCAATAAATAATCCAACAGGTATCTTTACATTATTAATGATTTCACGAATTGAATCTTCTTCGAATTCAAAGCTCCCAAATCTATTAGAGCCTGATTGATTTGCTGTGTTAATATTTACAATTATTGCATCAGATCCGGCTTTTTCTGCAGCTACCGCTAGTTTAGATTGATTAGAATATATGCTAGTTATAAGTGAAAAAGAACTTGTTTGAAGTTTCTCTTGTAGGTTGACCAAATATGGGGCACCAATAACCTTGGAGAATACTCTTATGATATCTAGATTTTAATTGCCTTGTCAACTTTTACATAAGAAGTTTGTCAATCATCATAGCTACAAATAAAAGCGCTAAATATGGACTGGATATTTTATATACAAGCCAAGCACGTTTTTTTAAGGGTTTCATTATTAACCATAGATTTAGAGCGACCATCACTCCGTCTATTATCACTATAAAGAATAAGTAGAAAATTCCGAACATATTTAGAAAATAAGGAAAGATACTGAGAATAATCAGAATTAATGAAGTTAAGGCGATACATCTTATTGCTTTGTTTTCACTTATTAATACAGGTAGCATCGGTATTTTAGCTTGAGCGTAATCATCTTTGTAATAAAGTGCAAGACTCCAAATATGAGTTGGGATCCAAATAACAACTAGCCCAGCCAATATTATAGAAGTTAAATCAATGATATTTGTGAAAGAAGCATATCCAATTAATACAGGTATACCACCGGAAAATCCGCCGAGGATGATATTAAACGGTGAAATACGTTTGAATATCTTGCTATAGACAATAATGTTATCAAATAATCCTATGAACATAAGTAAAGCTATTAGAGGAGATATAACAAATGATAAGATAACTGAGAATATGCCTAATGATAGACCGTAGTAAAGAGATTTATTAGCGGGAAATATTTGTTTGCTTGGAATAGGTCTATTCCGGGTTCGTTCCATCAGTGCATCTATATCTCTATCAAGATAGCAAGTTATTGTATTGGCGCTCGCAGAACCTAAAGTTACTGCAACAACCATAACAACCATTATAGCATAATTGATAGATGGAAAGGCAGCGATAACGTAACTGCTGAAAGCGATGAAGACTAGAAGTATCCAGACTCGAGGCTTAGTAACTTCTAAATATTTTTTGAATCGGTTATTGGGTGACTGCCTAACAGATTCATGGTTTAGGCTCAAACATCAGTTACACAATATGTGAAGATATAAAAATTAGGTGTTTTGATTATCTGTGAAGGATACCTGTTGAAGAAATTAGAATATGTTGATCCGGATGAAGCTTTTGCAAGATTAGTTAAGGAATGCACATTTAAGATGGGTGTTGATGAGATAGAAGTTAAGAATTCATTTGGTAGGGTGTTATCTGAGGATATACAATCGGGTCTAGATGTCCCATTGTTAGATAGTTCGCATTTAGATGGATATGCAGTTAGATCAGAAGATGTTAATGGAGCGACAAAACACAGCCCCATAAAACTAAGAGTATGCAGAAACATGGAGTTGAATGAGATTCCTACAGCTGAAATAGGACCGGGGGAGGCATACAAAGTGAGAACAGGCAGTTATATCCCAACAGGCTGTGACGCAATAGCTCCTAAAGAAGATGTAACAGTTAAGGGGGATCAAATAGAAATAATCAGTCCTTTAAAGCCCTTTGCGGAAATAATTCCAAAAAGTTCAGATCTGAAATATGGTTCATTGGTTTACAATTCAGGGCATATTATTCGGGCTCAAGATTTGGGTATGCTCAGATTATTAAAGTTAGAAACCGTCAAGGTTTACTCGAAACCAATCGTTTCAATAGCGTCAATTGGGAGTGAGTTGACAGAAGATACACACGAGGCCGGGAAAGGGAAAACTCTTAACACTCATGCATACACAATTTCTTCGCTAGTAGAACAAGCAGGAGGTAAACCAGTTTATTTGGGAATAGTCCCAGATAACATAGATGATATCAAAAAGACCATATCAAGTGGGTTAGAAAAAAGCAGCATTATGGTTACAATTGGGGGTTCTTCAGTTGGAGAAGCAGATTTCGTAGCTGAAGCAGTTAGCACCTTAGGGAACCCAGGAATTATCGCACATGGATTAAAACTTCACCCAGGGAGAGTTGCAGGATGCGGGGTTATAGAGAGAAAAGCAGTTATTATTTTGCCAGGCTTAATACAATCAACAATAAACGGGTTTGTTTATTTTGTGCTTCCATTAATAAACTATCTAACAGGGAAAGGGTTCAAAAGATACGAGTTTTCGGTTCCAGCATCTATTGGGACAGATATTGAATACCATAAATATCACGATTTCCATAAAATGTCTTGGGTAAGTCTTTGCAGGAAAGGAGATCAGATTTTCGCTGAGCAAGTAAAAGGTGACTCCCCAATGCGAAACGTCTTGATAAAGGCGGATGGATATATCATGGTTCAACCGAATATAGATCATGTGTCTAATGGAACTAGCGTAGAGGTTTTAATGGTTCCAGGTTTATCGAGTCTTCCAATAAAAGGTTAAAGGAAAACTTTTTACGGTAAAGCAACTTATCTATAGATTGGGATAAGATGGATAGTTCAATTACTACAACAGATATATTTTTCAGGATTCCGGAGATCCTATTTAGAGGAGAGCGTTTTGTTTTAGCGTCTGTAATAAGAACTTCAGGGTCAACCCCGAGAGGAACAACTGCGAAAATGATAATTTTCAATGATGGTTCAAGCTTGGGAACTGTTGGAGGTGGATGTGTTGAGACATATCTATTAAATCAAGCTAAAAAAGTCTTTGAAGATGGTCAGCTTAGAGTAGTGGAGGCAGATCTTGGAGATGACAGCTGGTCGGGATTAGGAATGGCATGCGGTGGAAAAGTAGAATTGACTGTAGAACTCATTGAACCTAGCCCTCAGCTAATTGTTTTAGGAGCAGGGCATGTCGCAAAAGCTATAGTAAAAATAGGGAAGTTTTTAGGATTTAGAGTTGTTGTAATTGACCCTTTTGCAATAGATGAGGAATATCATGAAGCAGATAAAGTGTTTCAAGAGGGCTATGAAGACGGTGTAAAAAAAATAAAAATTTTATCCTATGATAACATTGTGATTTGCACTAGGCACCAAGGAGATGAGAGTGCGTTAAAATCTGTGATTGATTCAGACGCAAAATATGTTGGGATGATTGGTAGCAAGAATAGAGTCCAACTTGTTTTCCAAGAATTAATGGAAGAAGGATACTCAATTGAAAAATTAAGGAAGATATTTGCACCTATTGGTCTTGCCATAGGCGCGGATACACCAGAAGAAATTGCGGTAAGCGTTTTATCTGAAATATTAATGGTTAGAAAAGGCGATACTGGTAAATCTAAGAAAACCGATAAAATAGAGAATATTGCTCTAAAACAAGAATAAATGACGAAAGATCAGCGTGTTGAGCATATGATCAGCATTATTGTCTTAGCGGCGGGTCTTTCATCAAGATTCAAAGGAAATAAAATGATACATAAGATTGATGGAGTTCCAATGATTAGAAAAGTAGTTAAAATCTGTCTTGGATCTCAAGCAATGGAAACCATTGTTGTAGTGGGCCATGAAGCTTTAAAAATAATTGAGCAATTAAATGATTTTAACTGCAAAATAGTTGAGAACACTAACTATTCTGAAGGACAGAGTTCTTCGGTTAAAGAAGGGATAAAAAAAATAGATAGCAGATCTAATGCGGTAATCATTCTCCCAGGTGACGTGGCTTTTATGACTAGAGAAATCATAGATGCAGTGATAAATCACTATAAACAGTTTAGATCAGTGATAACTGTTGCATCATTTGAAGGTATTTCAGGTCACCCAATTTTGTTTGATAAGTCATTATTCAAAGAGATTATGACAATCAGTGAAAAAAACTTTGGATTAAAAGAGGTAATTAAAGGTCATAAAAAATTTGTTGCTAAAGTTGAATGTGGAACTAATGAGGTTTTATTAGATATAGATTCGTCGGAAGATTTAATGAAGAGGGGAACTAAGTTTGAGAAGTCCCACAACTAGTGCAAAATTGTTTACTATCGTCTAATGGAGAATTACAGTTGATACATTTAGGCGATTTAGGAAAGATAGATCTTTGAACGATTGATGATCCCGCTTTTTTCTCATATCTTTTCGCAACCATAATCCCAGATTCCAATAAAATAATTACTGGCAGAAAAAGAGCAAGATCAGCAAGAGGGCCACCATCAGGAGTGACAACAGCTGTCAACACAAATGCTCCGGCATATACATATTTCCTGTTTTTTGTTACAATTTCAGTGCGGATTATCCCAAATTTAACTAGCAACACAAAGAAGACTGGAAAAGTAAATGTCAACCCAGTTAATAGAGTTAAAATGAATATTAGTATATAAAAGTCAGTTACAAATACAATATATTCAACTTGCAATGCTTCAAAAAATGGTAGAAGGGCCCATATCATGAATGGAGCCAATATTTTATATCCAAAAACAGCGCCAATGATAAATAAGGTGAGAAAAGCGGTAAGAAACGGATAAATTGCTGATCGCTCTTCAGGATATAATGCTGGATCAATAAATCGGTAAATTTGAAAAGCAACAACAGGCAGGCTTACACCTACACCCAAAGCAAATGAAGCAATAACATATAGCTCAAGAGGAGTTGTCAACTGCCCTCCGATAAGACGTATAGCAGGAGGAAGAACATCTTCTCGGATAAGATTCAACATAACGGATACAAGTGGTTTAAACAATGGGGGATTTTGGAGAAATGACATATCAGCTGGAAGCGCCATAAAAAGACCTGTAGCGCCAGCAATAGTGTATAAAACAATTTTTAGGCGACTGCCAAGTTCTTTGATATGATCACGAAAGTGTACTTCATCGTTTGACATAAAACCAACACCTTGCTATCTTTTGACTTGACATTCTACAAACCAGCTTGAGAAATCCTATTATTTAATTACTTTATGGTTATCCATCACAAAAAAATGTAACTATGAGACAATATTAAAAAACATTATTGCCAAATTATTTTATTGTTTTTTCGGAGATACTTTCTTCGGAGATACTTTCTTCGGAGATACTTTCTTCGGAGATACTTTCTTCGGAGATACTTTCTTCGGAGATACTTTCTTCGGAGATACTTTCACCTTAGGCGATTCCACCTTAGGCGATCTCGCGATTATTTCATTAGAAATTTGTTCGCGCGTCTTACCTGCAGTGTTTATTCCAAGTTTTTTAGCAGTATCTAACAAAACATCGTCACTAGAAGATTCAGTAGTTTGAGGATCATCAGTAGGGTTTAAGATTTCTTTTTGAGCTTTGTCGAACTCTTTTTTTGCCTGACCCACAGAACGAGCAAGTTTGGGTATTTTATCTGGACCCCATATCATAATTATAGCTAGAACGCCTACAATGACAATCCATTCCCAACCGACAATTGCCAAATAAATATCACCTTGTTAACTTAAAACTATCCACATTTAAATATTCCCAAAAAATAATGTAAAACTAATTTATTTTTTCGCTAGAAGTTTAATACTAGAGATAAATAGAACTAATTATTAAAGAATAAAATCTGGGATATTGAATACCAATGATGCGGAGGGGTGGCGGAGCGGTCACGCGTTCGCCTGCAGAGCGAATATACATGGGTTCAAATCCCATCCCCTCCTCCAATTAATCCTTTAAGATACTTCGCTTGACCATGAAACATATTGAAAATGGTGGACTAAATATAATATGGACGTAAAGATGATAGTGAATTCTCATAGTTTAAATATGATTACAACATTTTGAGACATTAGATATTCTTTGTCTCGAACAAAGGCTATTATCGGTGTTGAAAATGTTGTGGCAACAGGTACTTTAGACAACGAGTTAGACCTAGGCTTCATTACGATAAACTTTCCAGACACCAATTACAACCCAGATCGGTTCCCAGGACTAGTCTTCAGGCTTAAGAAACCCAAGACAACTATCTTGCTTTTTCGGACGGGCAAAATGGTTTGCACCGGCGCAAAATCAGAGAAGCAAGCTGAGGAAGCCATTAGGACCACGGTTCACAGACTCAAAAGAGGCGGCGTTAAGATCATAAATGAGGCGACCGTTAAGATAGAAAATATTGTTGCCTCGGTCAATCTTGGAGGACAAGTGCATTTAGAGGAATCTGCAAGGTTATTACCTAGATCCATTTATGAACCAGAGCAGTTTCCCGGTATAATACTTCGAATCACCAAGCCTAAGGTCGTTTTCCTCATCTTCGCAAGCGGAAAACTTGTCTGTACTGGTGCAAAGAATGAGGCAGACATTCACAAAGCGGTCCAACATATCCATAATGAACTGGAAAACAAGGATTTAATGATCTACTAACACCCGCTGAGTGACCCCGAACTCAAATATAGACATCAAAGAATATACTTGATAGATATATGCGAAGAGATAGGGTAGCTAAGCTATTAAATGACCTTTAACTATTTACTAGACCAGATTAATCCAAGACTCTAAGGCTTTCTTTGCACTTGGATCATCCATTTGCTTTGGAGGATGCTTCATAAGCCAAGCACTAGCTTCAATCAACGGCCCACCAGACCCTCGTTCTTTAGCAATTTTACAACACCTTATAGCATCTATTGCTACGCCAGCGGAGTTAGCTTTATCATCAACCTCCAAACGGAGCTCCAGATTGAATGGGACATCTGCAAACATTTTGCCTTTTATCCTAATAAACGCCAGCTTCGTGTTTTCGAGTTGAGGTATGAAGTCGCTTGGACCAATGTATATCTTCTCATCAGTTATCCTCTCAGGCATTATGCTCTGCACTGCCTCTGTTTTCGATATTTTCTTGGACTCAAGCCGTTCAGCCTCCTTCATATTGAGGAAGTCAGTATTGCCCCCCACGTTTATTTGATATGTTTGGTCAATCTCCGTGCCTCTATCAGAACAAAGCCTCGCGAGAGCGCGGTGAACAATAGTCGCGCCTACCACCGACTTCACGTCATCCCCTATAATCGGAAGACCACGTTCCTCAAACTTTTTAGCCCATACATTATTTGACGCGATAAACACGGGCATGCAATTAATAAGGCCGCACCCAGCCTCAAGGGCCACATCTGCCCAGAACTCGGTTGCCTTTTGACTGCCAACAGGAAGATAATTCAGCAGAACCTCAGTATTAGTGGTTTTTAACTCAGCAAGAATATTTTCCCGGATTTGCGAGACAGACTTTTCTTGGGTGATGGCGCTAATTTTTTTTTCAACATAGATGCCTATACCATCTAAGATAGGTGACTCAGCAACCAAAACTTCACAGTTAGACACATTTGGAGTCCACTTAACCAAGTTTGGCTCAGCATATATCGCCGAAGAAAGAGGTTTACCAATCTTATCTGAGCTAATATCAAAAGCACTAGAAAAAACTATGTCACTTATACCGTATCCCCCAATTAATTTATGCATCAACCCAATTGGAGATTTTCCAGAATTCTTATAATATTCTAAACCTTGAATAAGCCCGCTTGAACAATTCCCAACACCAATAATTCCAACATTAATTGCGTTCATGATATGACCTCAAAAAACACCTATTAAATCGTTTGCATTTACCAATAATCGACCTCTGCGTAATTTCTTGTCTTACTATAGTTCAAACTGAAGTTTCATTCTGAGAATATTTACCCACTTGACTAAACAGCTTATTACTTCAATCTTCTACGAATTTGATCAAATCGACTTTGTCACGGAGCTTCGTAATTATTTTAGATAGGTCAGAAATATTCTTCATATTGACGATATATCACGGTGTTTGGAAGCAATTTTTGCAGTTTATATACTATAAATAAAGCTTTGTTTTATGGATTCATATCAACATTTTTCAAGAATTGCGAAAAACTACAAGGATTTACGAACAACAGATTTAGAGCCGATTCGCTTTATTACGACAAAAATACGAAATCTCCAGAAAATAAAAATTGTTGAGGTGGGTTGTGGAGATGGAAGATACTCCTTAGAGCTGTTAAGAGATTTAGGTGACAAACTCGATCTTCACTGCATCGATACTAACCCTGAAATGGTTAAACATCTGCAGACATTCTTTGCCCGAAACGGTGTCAAAAATTTTAAAGCAAGCACAGCTTCTGCGGAAGATCTGCCTGTAGAAGATAATTCTGTGGATTGTGTTGTAACATTAAATGCTATTCACCATTTCAAACTTTTAGAGTTTTTAGAGGAAGCATCGCGTATTCTGGTTGATGATGGTTACCTGTTTATTTACACACGCTTACGAAACCAGAACTACAACCATATTTTTGGGAAATTCTTTCCTTTGTTCACACAAAAAGAAATACGACTTTATGAACTAGGCAAATTGAAGGAAGCAATTCAAAGATTTTCTAACTTAATTTTACAGTCCACTGAATTATTTAAATATGAACGATCATCAGATATTAATAGAATAATCTTTAAAGCACAAAACCATCACTATTCCACATTCTCGCTCTATAGCAAAAAAGAATTTGAACAATCACTTAAGGAATTTGAAGAAAATCTCAAGAAAAATTTTGAGGACCCAACAAATGTAAAGTGGGCTGACGAGTATAGTTTATTAGTGATAAAGAAAATCAAGAAAAAAGAAAGTTAAGACGCCTTAGCAGTTCCTAGACAAGTAAAGTTGTTTAACCTCATCAGATATTCAGGGGTATTTCAGATATAACATAATTTAAAATTAACGTTTCAAATAGTAGCATATATCTTAATCACTATATGATATATTCTCGTGTAAGCCACAACTTCAGATAGATATGCAAATTAATCATCTAATTCAATCTGTGAGTTAGTTGGAACAACAATAATATTATTTCCCATAAGATTAACTATCTATATTACAGATTTTCATAGTTCGATTTCAAAATCTGTAAATGAACATTGTACTATTTTACAGATATTAGTTTATGTCACTATTTTGAGTGAATTTTATTATAAAGTAGTTAATTGGTTAATAAAGTTCTGCTAATCATAGACTGCGTTAACAAAACCCTTTCTTTTGATTGAAAATAGGTTATACTCTTAAAATATACCTATTTTGACCGTTATTTGCTCTAATTCGGACGCTCAATAGTGAGTGCTTATATACAAATCTTCACGAGTTAAAAAATCTAACAAAGTGATTTATGAAATGACAACAGCATATTGCGTAAAATGTAAAGCTAAGAGAGAAATAAAGAATCCAAAGAACGTCACCATGAAGAACAAAAAACCAGCAATTTCTGGAACATGCCCTAAATGCGGAACAAAAGTATTCAGAATCGGGAAGGGGTAAATCAGCCTTCCCCCCCATTTTTATTAAATATAAACACAGTAATTTATGTAGAATATTAAGAAAAAATATTCACGCAAATGTTAGATCATTTAAGTAATGCTTAATAGATGAATTATGCTGTTAGAATTATCATGGTTAGACGTAAGTCAAGAACACCAATCAAGTTTTCAGTAAAGCTAAGTCTCCCGAAATACCTCCTTGACAAGGTTGATGAACTTGCAGAAGACTGTGATGCCTCACGAGGCGAGATTGTCGAAGATATAGCTAAACATGTTTTAGAAGACAAAGAACTAATAGACGAGGTCTTTGAAGACGACGAAGAAGATTAGCTAAAAAATATAACAAACGATCTAAATTAGACTCTTAATAGATAGGAATAATAATTTTAAGAATTATAGTTTGATTAGTAAACATTTTACTTGAAAAGGTCTTCTCTTGAAGACCTAACAAGGGACTTTGCAAATCCAGCTTCAAAATTATATTTAAAACCGCGGATTAGGGCTGCGGGGCAATCGTTTAACTTTCCGAGTACAAGTTCAGCTGCGGATGCAATTTCATCGACAATTGCGATTTCGGTTACTTTAAGTTCATTTCCGTATCTATCATTTTTACCGCGGTAATCTATGGTTGGCAATATTCCTGCGATTCCGATGGCGAATTGGACTTGTCCATGGCGCCAAGGCCTACCAAAAGTGTCAGATATAATCACCGCAACGTTTTGGCCGGTTTTGCTCTTTATTTGTGCGGAGATTTGCGTAGCTGATCGGTCAGGATTTACTGGAAGTAAGGCTATGTGATCTTTTTTAATGTTGGATTGGTCAATTCCGGAGTTAGCGCAAATATATCCATGTTTAGTTTGGGTAATTATGACGGTATTAGATATTCTAACAATCCGTTTGCTCTCATTAAGTATAGCTTCTACGAATCGTGGATCTTTTTTTAACATCTTAGATATGTTTGTAGCAAACTTTGAAGGCGTCACAGTATTTAGGGAGATAAGCATATTTTCCGCTTTTGATACAACTTTAGATGTGACGACGATGATATCATTATTCATCATTTTTATTCCTTGTTTGTTTAGGGCGTCATTTATGAGAAAGCCAAGTTTTTCCCCTTTACGAACTTCTCCAATGCCTTTAACTCCAATTATTGAAATCAAGGGATACACCTAGGTTTTATGAATTAGACTATTAATCTGAGGTCTAAATAACCTTATGGATAAAACGGTAAAATAGGAAAAAATCATCAATGTTGTTAAAATGGCTTAATATTATTTTAATAGATAAAGACGATTGTATATACTAATTTAATACACTATTTGTTATTGTCAAATCGTTTTAGAACATAAGGCAGTTTTGAAATTAAATCGGTAGGGGAGATATGAAGTCCAAGGTGTTCAGATGCTGACTCGCCGGCCAGACCAGTTACGTAAGCGCCAGATGATGCAGCTGCGAAAGGTTCCATGCCTTGAGCGATTAATCCGGAGACAACGCCAGCTAATACATCACCTGTACCCCCAACAGTCATAGCAGGAGTCCCAGTTCGATTTAACGCGGTTCTAGATCCATTAGATATTATATCTATGTTACCCTTGGATAGGATGGTCAGTTTTTCTTTCGCCGCGAAATCTTGAACAGTTTTAGTCCTAACTTCGACACTTTTATCAAGTTCCGCTCTAAAAAGGCGTTTGAATTCGCCATCATGCGGTGTTACTACTGCGTCTTTCCCAGAGACCTCCGACGCAATTTCGGGTCTTAGAGCATCTGCATCCAATACAATTTTTACATTGCGGGAGCATAACTCTCGGACCAAGTTCTTTAGCCCGTCAGTCCTTTGTCTACCAACCCCTGGACCTATGACAGCTGAGTCAACGTCAGGTAACCATTTTAGCAGTTTATTGATACATCCTTTTGTCATTTTTCCATCAGGGAGTGGAATCACGATAAAATTTGGGGAATATGATCTGATAGGTGTGACTAATGTTGGTGGAACAGCGATGTATACTAGATCTACACCAGTTTTTGAGGCACCTAAAGCAGATAGGAGAGGAGCGCCATGATATAGATAACTTCCGCCGATAATTGCGACTCGCCCATTTTCACCTTTTCGGGAATTCAGTTTTCTCGATTGAGTGGATTGAAGTACAAATTTATCGTTGACCTTGAATATTTGTTTGTTTTGTTGAATGGACAAAGTTTTTCACCTCTTTTAGATAAATAATAATGAATATCAAAGATATTATTGTGTAATTGGATAATGTTTGGACTAGCTACTTCTAATTTTGGATTTAGAGATTATTTCTCTAGAAACTATAAGGCCGGATGCAGATGATTGGACTAGCCCACGGGTTACTCCAGCACCATCGCCGATGGCATATAGGTTCTTTATGTTGGATTCAAGGTTAGGGTTTAGGTCTATCCTTGAGGAATAGAATTTCACTTCTACGCCATAGAGTAGTGTATGCTTAGAATTTACACCTGGAGCTATTTGGTCTAAGGCTCTAAGCATTTCTTTTATGCCTATCAAGTATCGAGCAGGTAAAACGAAGCTTAGGTCACCAGGTTGGGCATCTTTGAATGTTGGCTCAACAATGCTTTTAGCTAATCGTTTCGGAGTGGTGCGTCTGCCGGCTTCTAGATCGCCTAATCTCTGAACGAGAACTCCGCCTACAAGAAGATTGGCGAGTTTTGAAACGTAGCGGCCATACGCTATTGGGTCATTAAATGGTGCCGTGAATTTTGTGTTTACCAAGAGTGCGAAATTTGTATTGCCACTCTTCTGGCTATAGTAACTGTGGCCGTTTACTGTTACTAGGTCGTCAGCGTACTCAGGGACCACAAACCCGCTTGGACAAACACAAAATGTTCGGACACGATCATCAAAAGATTTTGAATAATATATGAATTTTGGTTCATATAGAACATCTGTTAGATGGCGCATTGTCTCCGAAGGGACTTCGACTCTAACACCGATGTCAACAGGGTTAGTTGTGAGAGGTAAACCAAGTCGGCCGGCTTCTTGCCTTAACCATCCTGCGCCGGTTCTTCCGA
>Ga0187827_10002594_pt1 | contig 24430 bp, 14 predicted proteins | sample ETNtaG_39_FD_167969 | JGI IMG/M metagenome (GOLD analysis project Ga0187827, IMG submission 167969) | Marine microbial and viral communities from oxygen minimum zone, Eastern Pacific Ocean - ETNP2014_SV_150_PacBio MetaG (Illumina Assembly) | ecosystem: Environmental > Aquatic > Marine > Hypoxic... | reverse complement strand
CGCGGACGTCAAGCTTCCGGCCGTCTTTGCCGATCATATGGTGTTGCAGCAAGAGACATCAGCAGTCTTCTGGGGATGGGCCGAAAAAGGAGAGGGGGTGGCTGTCTCCGGCACATGGGGAGAAAAGGCTGCGACGACGGCCGATGACACCGGCAAGTGGAAAGTGGCTCTGAAGACACCGGCCGCGGGCGGGCCCTATTCCGTCACAGTCAAAGGCAAGAACACGATCGAGCTCCAGGATGTGCTTATCGGCGAGGTGTGGCTCTGTTCGGGGCAATCCAATATGGGTATGACCGTTAACGGGGTCATCAACGCGGACAAAGAGATCGCCGCGGCAAAGTATCCGCAAATGCGTCTGCTTGGCGTCAATCGTGTGACGGCCAACGCGCCTCAGACCGACTGCGCGGTGGTTTCGTGGGCAGTGTGCTCTCCGGAAACCGTGAGGAATTTCACAGCGGCGGGATACTTCTTCGGACGCAAGCTGTACCAAGATCTCAAGATTCCAATTGGCCTGATTAATACCTCGTGGGGCGGTTCCTGCATAGAAACATGGACGCCCTGGGAGAGCCAGAAAGATGACGATGTTGTCAAGGGCCTCAGGGCCTCCTGGGATGCGAGGGATGAAGCTTTCGTGCCCGAGAAGGCAAAGGCGAAATACGCCGCGGACCTCACTGCATGGAAGGCATGGCTCAAAGGTGGAAGAAAGGGCAAGGCACTTCGCCGGCCACGCGTACCGATCCAGCCGCGCAAATCACATAACTATCCTTCCAATCTTTTCAATGCGATGCTTAATCCTTTGGCGCCATTCTCCATCCGCGGGGCTATCTGGTATCAGGGCGAATCGAACGCCGGGCGTGGAGAGCACTATCGAATCCAGTTGGAACGCCTCATCACCTCGTGGCGCGGTCTCTGGGGATACGACTTTCCGTTCTATTTCGTTCAACTGCCGGATTTCCGGTCCCCCTGGACGAAGCCGGTCGAAGACCATGGATGGCCTCAGATTCGTGAGTCGTTCATGAATACAGCGAAGGAAGTACCGGGTACCGGCATGGCCATCACTCTCGGTCTCGGCGATGAAAAGGACATTCACCCAAAGAATAAGCAGGATGTCGGCGACAGGCTGGCTCGAGTGGCTCTGCACAAGACTTACGAAAAGACCGGCTTCGCCTGGTGCGGCCCGATCTTCAAATCTTGCGAATTCGCCGGCGGAAAGGCGAGGGTGACTTTTGACACCGGCGGAGCACCACTGTCTGTGCAGGGAGGCGGAGAGTTGTTCGGATTCGCGATGACCGGAACGAAAGGCTTGCCCGTCCATGCAAAAGCGGTGATAGAGAAACCGGATACCGTCGTGGTCAGTTCCCCAAAAATAGAGCAGGCAGTCATGGTCCACTACGCGTGGGCAATTAACCCCAAGGGAGCAAACCTCGCCAACACCGGCGGCCTGTCCGCGTCGCCTTTCCGATACGGCGAGATGCCAAAGTTCGATGTCTTCGCCAAATACCTGCCCGAAGAGGCGAAGGCTTACAAGCTCGTCTACTCATTCGACCCCACTGCATCGAAAATGACTGACGGCAACACCCGCTTTGTGTATGAAGAAGACCTTTCTGCCGGGCTCAAGGGCCCGTTCAAGAAAGTGGCGTACTTCATGGCTCTGCAGGATCTCGATGGCAACGAGACCTACGCCTTCGTCTCGATGGATCCGTTTTCAGACGACGTGAAGAGGATCGGAGTGCCGACCAAAGGAAGCGGTGCGCGTTTTCAGGTTCTGGTGAAGGGTGCGTCCGTAAAAACCAACGTGCCCGGCGTGACGAGTGGAGAGTTCCCCGAAGGCTGCAACATCGAGTTCTGGGACTGCAACTACGGCGGGGCGAACGCAACAAAAGTGGCGGGCGCCGACAACAGTCGTCTGGATTTCGGGGACACCATGGGAGCCACAAGATCACCGGGTTACGGCTGCATGCAAATCCACAACTGGAAAGAAAAGCATTCCATCATCTGCTTCAACCGCTTCGGCTCAGGCAAGAACAACGATGTCGGCATCGGAAACTCGACCGGCAAGACGAGCGACTGGACATTTACGGCGAGCGCGAAGAACTATTCCCGTGGGGATTTCAGAGTATTGATCTTGCCATGATGGAAACCGCGCAATTCGGCTCCAGAAATCCATAGATTTCTTCTATTTTCCTGCCCGCTCCAGCTCCAGTGCTTTCATGTATTCGATGGCCTTGGCGTTGCTGATCCCTTCAAAATCCCAGAGCACCAGGTGGACTTCTTTTACGTCCTCCAGGGGCTGCAGAATCAGGTAGCTGGCGTAGTTCGAGGTCCTGGCTTTTGCCGACTTCGTTTCGTGAGGATAGTAGAGTGCGGCGCACGGGCCGATGCCGCGTTTCAGGGCGAAATCAAAATGATCGTCGGCGAATAACGCCCATGGCTCTTCTCTGGTGAGCATGATGTCTTCGTTGTTTCTGTTGCCCAGCACTACCTCGCGGTTGGCAGTGACCGTATGCCGTTTGCGGGTGTCTTTGCCGGGCCGATATCCGCCCGCGAATGAGCTCGGGTAACATTGAAGCTGGATGCTGCGACTCTTTGCGTCAGGAAGTTTGAGAGTGACCAGCAGCTTGTCATCACGATCCCTTAATTCGAAAAGGGCGGTTACCGGGCCGCCTGGTGACTGCCAGGTAACGTTGACCAGGCCAACCTTCGGGCCCAGCTTCACAACGGACAATACACCTTCGCTCTCGCTTGATTTCTTGCCATCGATGCCGATGTGAAGGAAACCGTTGCCATACCAGTTCGCATCTTTGGGGCCGAGCCCGATCTGTTTCCCGTTGAATCTTAATTCGTAGATACGGGTCCCGGAATCAAGTTTGACCAATGTCCGTCCGGTTTCTTTGCCGCGTCTCTTTTCGGGCTGTTGGCTGACCGAGACATCGGCGTGCAAGACCGAATGAAACAATAACAGGGAAAGGCGAACTGTTTTCATGATCATGATTTCCGAAGTACGAGTGGGACAGAAGTTTCAGGGAGGCCTATTCAGTGGGAGCTAAGACGAATCTCGACACTTCTCCCGCTCACCACATCCTCGGCTCTTACCTTCCAGACTCCGGTCGGATCGTTGACGGCCAGGACCAACTGGAACGTTCCACTGCCATCTTTTGCAATGATGTTCCGTGAGTAGTGCTCCCGTTCCGCGCCCGAGGGATCGATGACCGTGCATCGGAGGACGTGATGTGTGGGGCGGCCTGTCGATGCTCTGACTGTGAAATTGAATTTTGCGGGAGACAGTGCTTTCGTTTCCTTCGGGCCGGTGGCAGCGGCGATTCCTTTGACTTCGTAAGGCATCCATGCGAGGAGCTGCGGACGATCTTCGGTCAACGAAAGTTTCGTGTCTTTCTGTTTGCCCAGCAGGAGTCTTGCACGGACATCGTAAATATAGCCTTCCTTTGGCCAGTGCAGAGCGCCTTCCTGTTTTCCGCTTCGTGGGCTGGTGGCTCGGAGCAGTCCCGCGTAGAGGGCGTCGCCCCATTTCCATTTTGTGGTCAGAAGTTCTCGGGCGAGATTTTCATTGTTCACGATGACCGGCAGTACATGGTTGATCCCGTTGGGATCGAGGGACAAGTTCAGCATGAGGCCGGTCAAAAGAACCAACTGCTGGCCGCGGTCGGTCCCGCGGATTTCGCTGTAACGCCAGACAGGCATGTTCAGATAGCAGGTAAACCCCTGCCCCCTGCGGCCGCGGATGAGCGTCGGTATTGTGGACTCCTGTTCGTGTGTTGATTTGATGAGCATGCCGCCGAACTCGGTGATGGTGCTGACCGCGCTGCTTCTGGCCTTGGCTGACATATAACCTTTCATAACTTCAATGTTTGTATCCACCGGGGACCAGGGGAAATTCAAGACCGGGCCGATTTCCCCAAGATCGATTTCGATGCCGGGGAATGGATGCGCTTCCGTTGGCGTGCGCTTGACCCCGAACAGTTCGTCGAGCTGCCCCTTTGGCAGCTTTCGGCAGTAGCCGTTGTAGAGGCCGGGGCTGGCATCGGCGAGGAGTATTCCTCCTTTCTCGACGAACTTTCCGATGTTTGCAGTCTCTGCATCGGAAAGCGCGTAACAGAGCGGAAGGATGAGGGCTTTGTGCTTCGTGTCCGAAAGGTAGCCTTTGGCGAGTTGCTCGTAAGAGATGAATTCAGGGTCGAAGCCCGCGTCGTGCAGGAGATGAGTCCACGCGTAGTGGGCCTGATTGAGATGATGCGCGGCGGGTCTGCTGCGGAAGCCCTCTATAGTGGCCGCATGGACGCTTGGCTGTGAATACAGAATCGCAATGGGATCGAGCTGGCGTTCTGCGCTGAGTATGAGGGTGGCGATGCCGCTTCGCAGTTCCTTGACCGCTTCGCCGAGGCCCTGGCCGTGATCGCTGAGCGTGTGATCGGGATTCAGGAGCGTTGGCTCGTACCAGTAATCCACACTGTTCATGCCCTCGAAGAGCATCTCCCAGGCCCGGTAAGGGAGCATCTTGCCGCCGGGCGCGGACTGCCACATGGACGTATGTGCGGACACTCCCCGAGCTCGGTAAAAGTCGGGCAGATAGTGCTCGGCCGCCGCGGTACGGTAGAGAGTCATCAGGTCGGTGGCGCCGCTGATGCGCCACCAGTCGAAACCGTTGTAGGAACAGAGTGTCGAGATACCGTCGAAACCTGTCTTAACTCCCGGCAGTAATTTTTTGCACTCGGTTTGAAATGTCTGCAAGTACTTTTCGAGCCGTGTTTCCATGAAAGTACGGAACTCGGCCCATGGCACTTTGTTCGCCCTGTCCTCCACATCAGCCCAGGTCACGCCGGGGATTTCGTCGAAGCTCTTGTAGTCGGTTTCCCATTCGGCATTAAGAGCGGCGATGTCCGCGTAGCGATCCGAGAGCCACTCCCGGAACGCCGCGACACTGTGCGGAGATTGACAGAAATCATTGAAGCCGCTGTAGCGTCCGATGCTGATTTCGTCTCCCGTGCTGCAGGAGGAAAGGCCCATTTTTTCGAGCCCTTTGAATGCGCGATGAATGCCATCGATGATGGATTTCATGTATTCGGGATCATCGAGGCAGTTGGTTCGGGTGTTCGGCTTGTCCTTTGTCCACCATGCGCCCATCCAGTTCACATTCTGAAGCGATATGTCGAAATTATCTCGAAGGATTTCATCGCAGCGCAAGCGCATGTACTCATTCGAGACGGGCCTCTTACCGGCGACGGCCGCGCCCATCTGGTAATTGGTGACGTTCAGCTTCTTCAACTGCCGTCGCGCCACCGGCCCCGTGTGATTGCGCAGCGCGGAACCCCAGACCAGAAAATGGAGGTTTGGTGATGTGTGCTGTTTCTGCGCATAGAGAGCCGTCTCAGCTTTTCCGATCTCTCCCAACTCGGTCGATAACGTGGCTCGGATCGAATGCCGGATGGTCAGCGGATGTTCGATACGAAGGGAAACCTTCCAGCGGTTCTCACCGGCAGCAATTTCGACGGGCTGTTCATTTTCGAAGACGAGCCGCCCGTGAGCATCGGTCGCGGAAAACTTGAGTCTTGCTACTGCTGTTCTGGCGCTCGCGCTGGCCTGGACGTCTACCGGCCAGGTTGCCCCGGCCGGATAGCCTTCGTCCGGCAGGTTGACTTTCACTTCTGTGACAGGCGACTTCACTGTAAACGCCTTCGTGCCCCAATCGACGACGTATTCGTCCTTCAACAACCAGGCATCGAGGAAGGCCGTGCCCGATCGAGAAAGGGCTGGCGAATGAACACTGGCGGCCCCCTTGTCATTCAGAGGAAGAATGCCTTTCCCCAGAGTCTCGCCTGACTTTGTATGCAGGTGGTAGCGCACCTGGTCTGCTATGCCCGGCCGAGAGCTGAAACGGATTGCCACCTTGCTTCCAACCTGAACCCCTGCCGCTCCCGCGACGTCAATTCTGAAAGGGGAAGGCGATAGACTCCGCGTGGCCCAATGAAGCGCGCGGGCAAAGAGGCTGTAGTAGTACTCGTGCGCCGGCCAGTCGTTGATTACTCCTGACGGATTGGCCGGAATAAGGCAGGTTACATCGGACCGCGAATCTAACTTTAAGACCGTCGTGTAGCGCATGAGCACGATGCGGCCTTTGCCGTATTCCAGCGTCTCCACAAATCGCTCGGCAGTTGGATCGACGGTGAACTCGGGGAGCTTATCGCAAGGCACGTTGGCCCGGATGGCAGCCGAGCCCTCGCTGTGTTTGGGGCCGCTGTAAATGGCAAGTGTATCCTTCGGAACGTAGCGGGGCAGGACGTGGATGAAAGCCATACCTTCTTTCACGCGCTCGAAGAGGAGCTTGCGTGTGGCTTCGGGCACGAGCTTGAAGAATCGGCTGCTGATGCAGACCGCATCCCACTCTTGCTTTTCCAGAGCTGTGTGAAATTCCTTTTCAGGCTCCCAGCCCGGGTAATAGAACATCATCCCCTGGTTGCCCCTCGCGGAGCGGATGTGCGAGTAGTGATAGGGGATGACCGTGTAATCGAGATCCATCCGCTGGGCGAGTTCGACCACCTCTCGCTGCATGCTGAACTTCAGGAGAAAGAGCGTCTTCAACTTGCCCTTGCGAGTTGGCGTTGCCCACTTCACATGCGGTGTGACAAAGGAGCGCGTAAGGAGCTTCGTCGCATCGACTCTTGGTTCGGGCAGTTTCTTTTCACGAGGCTTGATGACATAGCCGGCAGTCACTTCCTTCGATCCGAATGGCCGCTCGGCCGCAAAGACAACATCGCCGTCCTTCGCGGTGACCTTCACCACCGCGCCGACTTTCCCATCAACCTTGCCGATGTTTCGCGTCAGCGGCTCGCAGGCTTTGAGCTTCAGTGTCTCTTTGAGGACGGGGGCCGATTTGCCAAGCGGGGGCCCGACCTCAATGGTCACATCGATGTTTCGGTCCGAAGCCGACAGCACCGATACTGCGCCTGAGCCGTCTTTGACATCAATCGCGGCCGCGATTCCGTTGGCGTAGCCATCGATGCGCTCGAGCCCGAGCAGAGGCATGACGCTGGAACGCGATGTCCACGGCTTGCCGGCCCAGCCTTCGCCCTCGAGGGGATTGACAGACTTGAGCATGATGTCCCGGGTCCACCATTCGAGGGTTGGGTAATCCTGGTTGAACGTCTTCCCAGGCAGAAAACTGTAGAGCGTACTGAGCGATGGATAGTCCACCGACATGGCCAGTCCAAGCCGGTTGCTTTCACCCATCGCCGCGAGCCAGCCCACCGGCGCATCCTTCACGAAAACGTTGTTCGTCCGAACGTCCTTTGCGTATCGCTCGATGCGCGTCCCCAGTGGCGTCGGATAAAAATATCGCATGGGGGCAATCGTTCCTGCCGCCCGGACCACGTTGCAGATCCAGATGCTCCCGATGTGATCGGCCTGGTCGAGATTGGAGACCAAATAATCCACCAGCAGCTCCGCCGAACCGGATCGCAATCGAAAGGTCTTCTCGAACTGGATCTTCCTGAAAACACCGGTCGGCGAAGTGCCCGTCATCCTGACCGCGATCTCATCGGGCTTGTCGTCTACCACCTCGGCCTTGTATGCAGAGCGCTCGTAATCCCGGGCCCGACCCTTCGTCCGCACCGTTATCCGATCTGCAAACATCCCGAAGCCCTGCGGCACCGGCTCGTCTTTCCAGGTTGCAGTCAGTTCTGCATTTGCCGATTTCGAGAAAAAACTTGTGACCGTTCCTCCGCGTGCCGGATCAAGCGCGACTCGCAGAAGGCTGTTTTCGAGAACGACCGGCTTGTCCGCTCCCTCGAATTTGAGGATGCATTCGGCTGATGCGGAAGCGAATGAGATGAGAACCAGAATTAGACTTTTCATTTTGGTAGAGCGTGCCAACTGATGTTCAACTATCTGTGAACCGGGCTCAGCCTCTCAGTTTCTGTCTTCCACAGGATTGTTCTGCAGGGGCGAGTTGTGATCGATCAACCGGGACCATGTGGATCGCTTTCCGATTTCCGAGTTTACGGGAGCAATCTTAAGGAAGAGGATGACTGTCAGGAAGCAGAAGCTCGCAGAAAAAGACTATGCAAGAGGAGAAACAACCATGAAGATCACACTCGTTCGACACGGTGAGATGCAGGGCGACCCGTTTGTGCGTCCTGAAAGTCCGGTCAGCGGGTGCCTTTCTGATGTTGGCATGCGCCAGGCAGAAGCGACTCGGAATGTGTTGGCGGATTTTCACTTTGATTACGCATATTCGTCGCCCTACGGCCGGGCTCTGCAGACTGCAGAAATAGCTCTTGCCGGCCGTCCCGTTGACATCAAGGTGCTGCCGTTCATGTACGAGTGGAATCCGAACCCGAAGCTCGAAGAACTGCCCGAGCCGGAGCGTGAAAAAGTCATTGCCGAAGCTGAGGCCCTTCATATCGATGAAATGTGGAAGACCGAACTGGGCGAAGGGACGTACGAGATGCTCAATCGCGTCGGGCCGCCATTTCTGAAGGAACTCGCGGCCCTGGGCATTCATCGACGCCACGGCGGCTATGTGTTCGATGAAGGATCCGAAGAGACTTCGATCGTCGTGTTTGCGCACGGTGGCAGCCTTTCCACGCTGCTGACCTTCCTGATGGGTTTTCCGCCGAGGCCGACGGGCTACGTATCCTTTGAGCTGACGGGTGTCCTCTGCCTTGTGTTCATGGAACGTTGCGGCGTTTACTATCCAAAGTTGGTAGTGAAGGCTTTGCATGAGATACAGCCGGAGTGATGGAAGAATAGAAGAATGGAGAGACCGGCTGAAGTCAGCCACTACAAGCGCTGTAATTGCAGCATTGGAGTCAGCGATCAATGAATCTGAAAAAGACCACACCTCTGCCCCGTGATGTGTCCGACTGGCAAGCGATTGCATGTCATTCACATCACATGCGAGGCGGAGATCTCGACCTGGATGGCACGAATCGGAATCTCATTCGATGGTGCCGGAAGCACAACATCCGCGCTGCGGGAGTTGGATCGCCGTGGGAGCCTGTATCGGCTGCGCATTACGGCCAGTACGAAGGAGCCGACCGAGATCTGTATTACTCCGGCCAATTCGATCCGCGCTCCGTCATGGATGAGAAACACATCGCCGAGCTCTTTGCCGAACTTAATGAGCTCAGCCAGGGCGGGATCCTTCTATACCACGACAACGAAACGCCCAAAGGAAGGAACGGTCACTGCTGGTGGATCGGTTATCACTATGACTTTCCGGCATGGCATGATTATTCACAGGACAGGCCCATACAATACCATGACAACGATCCCGAGTGTGAGCTCAATGTGCTCACAGGCAAACCGCACCGAAGGCGCTGTCACCTGGAGGCAATTGCGGCCCAGCGCAGCCACGGCGCCATCGGTGTCTGGGCCCATCCGACCAGTTGGTGGCTGGCCGGCGAGACCTTCATAACGAATATTGCCTCGGATTGCGGGCTCTCACTGCTGGCGGATGGCTGCCTCGACGGGATGGTCTGCATGGGTTACCGGGCCTTCAAGCCGAGCTATCAGGATTTGTGGTTTTACTTTCTGGATCAGGGCGCCATCGTGCCGTGCTTTGCTGAGAACGACTGCGCCCACAGCAGCTCGGCCCTGCTTGATAACGAAGTCGCCTACAAAAATTACATGCATCTGCCTGGCACAGTTTCTGTCGAGACCATCACCGAAGCCGCTCGCAAAGGCAGGACATTTTGCAGCACTGGAGCGTTCGCCACGCTCAGCATCGATGGGATACCGATGGGCGGAATCTGTCCGACAAGTAAAGACAAGGTGCATCGGCTGACTGTTCACGCCTGGCCCGAGGAAGGCGAATCCTGTTTTTCGCGGTTGGACATCATTGGAAGAGGCGGTGTCATCCTGGACAGCGTGCATCAGTTTCCCGGCGGCAAGCTCGAATTCGATCTGCCGGGCAGCGCAGATCCTTCATACATAGTCGTGAGAGGGTTTGGTGAGAAAGACGACCCCGATGACGCGGACTACCGGCGGGTGATTCGGATGGTGCTGACGAATCCCGTGTACCTGCATCCATCCGGTTTTCGTTTTGCGCCTGCCAGCACGGATTACATCCTCAACGTTCATCCTCGCAGTCCATGGATTGGCGGCAGCCTCATGTTTGAATGCGCGGACGGTGCGGAGATCGAATCCTTAAAGATCCGTCCAGGAGAGATCTCACGTCATCTGCCGGCGTCGGCGCGAGTGCGCCTGGTCAAGGAGCAGGAAGAACGGATGTTCTACATCGCCATGGAAAACGATGACGTTCAGGCCCTTCTTCGTTACCTTTGGTGCGGAGAGTTTCGACGGGATTTCCCGGGAACCATTGGCGGCGAAGTTCCTTATCAAGCATGGCGCCTCGATGATATGAGGCTTGCGCTGAGTCTGTGCCGTTATGAGATATAGATTTGCCGGGCAGCCGATATGGAAAAACAGATTGCATGAATACGGGTGGCTCAACGACATTTGTGACGAGTCATGACTGAACAGAAAGTAAAACAAAAATCGCGTAAGAGATTCCTGATGATTCTGGGCGCTGTCGCGGTCTCGCTTCCTCTGATCGCCCGGCTGCTGGTGCTGCCCGGATTGCTGGATTCGGATTGGCTGAAGGCGGAGATAAAACGGTCTGTGCCATTTCCCATCGAGATCGGCGAAATCAGTGGTCGTGGCTTCAGCGGGTTGGTCATGCACATTCATAAGGTCGTGATTCCTTCGCCTGAGGGATTTGAAGGCGAATGCGCTCGCATCGAAGACATCACCGTTGACGCCTCCCTTGGCGCATTGGCTCGAAATGACGTTCGCCTCCATCGGCTGGGTGTTGGAGTAGTAAAGCTGAACTTCGAGCTGAACCAGGATGGCAAACTGAATGTAGATTCGTTGTTGTCACAGGCAGAAACTCTCGAAGAAAGATTCAGGATGAGTGATGACATCCTGGTCACCGCTGCGCCCTCGCCAGCTTTGAAGATTTCGTTTCTGAACGTTCTGGTCCGCAAGCTCGACGTCATCTTCAAGACGCCTGATGGCGTTGCGGCCGAGTTTCTCGATCTGAGCATGAAGGCAAATCTTGAAGAGCACGACAAGTGGCTGGATTTCACGCTCAGCGCGGCCGATGGCAGCCCCACGGATATCCGGGTGAAAGGTCGTGCGCAGCTCACGCTTGATGGCCCTTCCGTGGAACTCAGCGGAGGGGAATTCAGCGCGAACATCACAAGTTTGAACGCCACCGCTATCGCCAGTGCCTTTCGACAGAAGCTGCCGGATGATTTCGAATCAGTCGATCTCATAGTGGAGGGAAACGTGGGAAGAGAAACCGCGTGGAAGGCCGAAGTATCGGCCGGCGCGTTTTCGGCGAAGGGCACTTGCACTGCAATGGCCTCAGAAGAACAGAAGACTTTGAAAAGTCATTGGGTCATCGAGTGCCCGTATTCGGCAGATCCCCTGGACTTGGATCTTGAGGCCAGCACGGACGACCCAGCGCGGTTCATCAAGATTGATCATCTGACAGTCGGGATGAAAGACAGCCCTTTCGGGCTCAGGATCCGAGGCAGCGTCTCAGACATTGCAGCCGCGCCCAGAGCGGCTGGAGAAATTGCCGTCAACATCCATCAAGGCTGGTTCGAGACTGCCGCTTCCCTTGTTAAGACATACCTGCCTGGTGTCCAGTTGGAGAAGGTCTTTGCCCGCAAACTGATGTTCGACGCGACACAGGAATCCATTTCATTGAACGGCCGGATTTCGCTTCTCGGACTTATGGACCTTGACACGCACATTAGATTCAATCCCACGGACAACTTGATCCATCTCGAATATCTCAAAGGAGAATCCCCTGCCGGCACCGGGCTGGAATTGTCCGGCAAGATCTCTGCTTCTGACCTCTCTGGCGAGTTGCAGCTCCGCGCGCAGGCCCCACTCGTCACGCTTACGCCGTTTCTGTCGCTTTCCGGCCTGCAGTTGCCAGCTGGCACGACGCTCAGCGGCCAGTTGGACACACAGCAGAAATTGAGATTGAGCCCGAGCGCCTTCTTCTTGGCCGGCAAGACCAGGCTTACGAACGGTGGATTGAAGATCGCGTATGTGATCCCGGTCACCGTCGGGAACGGGCTTTTGAAAAACGATGCCCGCTACGAGCCGTCAACAGGAAGAGTCGAATTGAAAGAGCTGTCACTGACTTCACCGGACCAATCTCTGCCACTCAATCTCGAAGTCCAAGGCGAGTACGAAGCAGACAAGGTGCAGCTCTCGGCAACGGCAATGCTGCATCTGGATCGGCTCGACAAGCAATTTGGCGCGTGGATTCGCATGGTACTGCCGGATATCTCCGTCGCGGGCAATGCTGCCCTCACAAGCAGAATTACCGGTACTATGCAGTCCCCTTCCATCATTGGTAATCTCGATCTGAGCCCGGCAGGTCTGTCGTTCGGCTCACTCCTCAATAAAACTCCGGGCGAGCCACTGGACTGCCTCCTCAGCGGCGGACTCAAAGAGGGCAAGGGCGAGTTGGTGCTGGAAAGTAATGTGAAAGAAAACAAGCGCCGGTGGGTGATCAGTGGTCCTGGCGTTCCGCAACAGCAAGCAGATGAAACGGCGATGACACACACCGTGACGCTGGACCTGCAACGCAAGAACCGCCAGGTACCGTTCCTGAAATCCACGAAGCTGGATGCGCCTGTACAACTCCGGAGCGATTTTCATTTCGTCAAAACGCCACTGACACCCAGGCAGGTCTGGTCGAGAATAATCAAGCGGACGGAAGTAAGCGCGCAAGCAGGTCTGCTGACCGGTCTGAGTTCCCTCCCTCCAATCGCTGCCGTTCTGAGCCGCCTGGCAAGGGTGGCAAAGCGCGAAATCGAGCCCATTGAAATAGCGTCCCTGGAAACGAAATTCGAAAAAGGAGAGACCGCCCTGGAACTGCAGAAGTTCAAGCTCGACACCACCGGGTTCGTTGACCTGGACGGAAAGGGAATGGTGGATCTGACAACGGATGAAGTATCCATCAAGCTCAATATCCGCCCGGACCTGGACTGGCTGAATGCCTTACCAGTCGACCTGCGTCCCGCGAGCTGGAACGAGTGGCATGTGGAAATCACCGGCAAATGGAATTCGCCGGGCCTGAAGTTTAAGGGCTTTCCCGAGCCATTGCTGAAAGCCATTCAGAAGTTGGGAGACAAGCCGCCAGAAACCGCGCCGGGCGTGGCCCCCTCTTTCCCACCTGATCAATGACAAAGATTGATGGGTTCTCGGCCTCAGTAACAAAAAGGTCCACAACAGACCTTTTTGTGGTCGACAGCCCCGCTTCTATAATTCGGGCGATGAACGTACCGAGCACTTTTAGAAGGAGGAGCACACATGCCTGGAAAAATCCTCGTTTTGGACGACGACGCGGATGTGGCAAAGCTCATTCAGACGGTCCTGGAATCGGACGACTATGAGGTCGTCAGCGCACCCAGCGCACCACGGGCTATGACCCTGGTTCGCAATGAAGACATCTCGCTCATCATCGCCGACATCATGATGCCTATCGTTGACGGTTATCAGTTCTGCAGTTGGCTCCGTAACCGGCCGGACTCCGCCGATGTGCCGATCATCGTGTTGACCGCGCACGAAGAACGTTACGGAAGAGAGAAATCCGAGGAGTTGAATGTGAATTACTTCTTTAACAAGCCATTCGAGCCGGAAGACTTTCTAAGGGCCGTCAAAGATTGCGTCGGTCAGCAGGTTTAATTCAATTCACTTCTCCTTTTCGAGTTTTTCAGATTGAGGCCCTATGAATCATCGAAGCCTGTTCATTGTTTGCAGCCTGCTTGTTTCGGTCGCCTCCGCAGAGCGCGCCATCGAGAAGGAGATCGCCACCTATGTCCCCAAGCCGGGTGATAAATGGGCGGTCATGGAAATCCGCATCGGCCGCACGGATTACAGCTACGAAGCTGTTCCAGAAAAGCTGTACGATGCGCGCAAGAAAGAGTACATCACGGTGTACGAGTACAAATACGAAAAGTGGCGGGCCCAAATTCTCGACGCCAAATACAAAAGGGAAGCTGCCGAGCAAACTCTGTATGGCATCAAAGAGTTCGATTCCGAACGGGTGCAGGCACAATCCAAGACCAACCCGGATGTGATCAACATCACTTACAACATTAAGGCCACTCTCAACAACGGCACAGAGGTCAAGAAAACACTGTTGTATCGAGACATCCGCAAATACAAGGGAGATGTCAAGAAGGCATTTATTGGTGAAGTGATCAAGAAGGATAAGCAGTTCAAAGTGGAGCTTGATGTCGATCCTGGCCCGAAGCCTATCACCCCGAAGATCAAGATTGTCAGGAAGGGGCTGAAACAGGACGCCGCCATGAAGCAAGCCCTGGATCGCAGGATCAAAATGCAGAAGAAGAAACGATAAACTCTCGCAGTGATTGGCGGAGAAACAGCGCTTCTGCTTTATTCCCTGACGGCCACCCTACGGTTACAGACATGCCCCGGTGCTGGATGGTTTTCTAGCCGGTTTTGACATGTAACGTAATCTGCCCTAACCATTTTGTGCGAGCGAAGAGGTCGCACACCTGCATAAGCCGGTGTTTCAGCTCGTGTTCTTTTGGTCTTCTGAAAGATAGAAATCACTATGGCAAAAAAGCTCGTCATCGTCGAGTCCCCCGCAAAAGCAAAGACGATCAACAAGTATCTGGGCAAGGATTTCAAGGTCGAAGCGTCCATGGGTCACGTGAGAGATCTTCCAAGCTCACGCCTCGGGATTGACGTTGAAAATGATTTCCTGCCCGATTACGAAATCATGGATTCCCGCAAAGGCACCGTGAACAGCCTCAAGAAGGCGGCCAAGAACTGCGAAGCACTCTACCTCGCGCCTGACCCGGACCGTGAAGGCGAAGCCATCGCCTGGCACCTGGCCAACACGCTCGGCGTCCCGCCGGAAAAGACGTTTCGAGTCACCTTTAATGAGATTACGAAAAAGGCCGTGCAGGATGCCTTCAATTCGCCCAGCAAAATTGATGAATCCAAGGTCAACGCGCAGCAGGCACGCCGCATATGGGATCGCCTGGTCGGTTACAAGATCAGCCCGATACTCTGGAAGAAAGTCGCCAAGGGTTTGAGCGCCGGCCGTGTTCAGTCGGTTGCCGTCCGCCTTGTTGTTGAACGCGAACGCGAGATAGCGGCATTCAACCCCGAGGAATACTGGCGCATTCTGGCCACCCTGTCCGCCCAGGCCGAAGGCAGCGAAAAGTTCATCGCAGAACTCAGGAAACTTGATAACGAAGATGTCGGCCTCGGCAAGAAGGTACACATTAAGTCCGAAGAGGAAGCCACCGCGCTCAGAGAGGAACTGGAGAAAGCTGACTACAAAGTCGTGGACATCCGTAAGAAGCGGCAGAAGAACAATCCCGTCCCGCCGTTCATCACCAGCACGCTGCAACAGCAGGCATCCACAAGAGCGGGTTACACGGCCCAGCGGACCATGCGGATCGCTCAGCAGCTTTATGAAGGCATGGAGGTTGGAGGCGAAGAGGGTCCTGTGGGTTTGATCACCTACATGAGAACCGATTCCGTCCGCATCTCTGATGAGGCCCTTGCATCCGCCAGAGAACTGATCGGCCGAGACTTTGGCCCCAAGTACCTGCCGGAGGAGCCGAACTTTTACAAATCAAAATCCGGGGCCCAGGAAGCACACGAAGCCATCCGGCCAACCGACGTCGAACGGACGCCGGAGAAAATGAAACAGTACCTCGATAACGACCAGTTCAAACTCTACAAACTGGTCTGGGATCGCACCGTCGCATCACAGATGACACCCGCGGAATACGATATCACCGAAGTAGACATCACTGCCGGCCGCGCGCTCTTCCTCGCTCGCGGACGGGTTATGCTTTTTGACGGCCATCTGCGTGTATCGGGAATGCCCGCGGCCAAGAAATCCAAAAAGAAGAAATCTGAAGAGGAGGATGATTCCGGGCCAGACCTGACAAACCAGGTCCTCCCCCCGCTCGAAAATGACGAGGAGCTCGATCTGAAAGAGCTTTCACCCTCCCAGCATTTCACCAAGCCGCCGGCCCGTTACAACGAGGCATCACTCGTCCGCATACTCGAACGTGAAGGGATCGGACGCCCCAGCACTTACGCGTCTATCATCAGCACCATCCAGTCGCGGGGGTATGTCAAAAAGGAAGGCCGGAATTTCCAGGCAACGGATCTTGGCATTCTGGTCACTGACAAACTCGTGAAACACTTTCCCGACATCCTGGACCTGAAATTCACTTCCGGGATGGAAGAATCGCTCGACCGTGTCGAGGAAGGCGGAGTGGACTGGATTAAGCTCACCTCTGATTTTTATAAGGTCTTCGAAGTGGACCTCGAGAAGGCAGTGAAAGAAATGCGGAGCGTGAACCAGGATCTGGCCGAGCAGGAATCACCAGACATCGATTGCCCCAAATGCGGAACGAAGATGGTCATCAGGATCAGCAAGAATGGAAAATTCCTCGGCTGCCCGAAGTTCCCCAAATGCCGATCCACCATGCCGATGCCGGGAGAAGACGGCCAGACAGAAAGGCCAGAACCAGAAGTGACCGACGAGAAATGCGAAGACTGCGGAAAACCAATGGTCGTCCGCACGGCCCGTCGCGGCCGCTCCAAGGGCTCACGATTTCTCGCCTGCTCCGGATACCCGGACTGCAAAGGCATCAAGCCCTTCAAGATTGGCCATAAATGCCAGAAAGAAGAGTGCGAAGGCGAACTGGTTGAAAAAGCCTATCGCGGCCGAAAGTTTTACGGATGCAGCAATTATCCTGATTGCGATTTTGTGCTGAACAAACTTCCGGAACAGCCAGATGGCGGTGACAAGATAGAAGAGGCCGAATAGCGTCAGAGTATTCCGCCAAATTCGCTTGCCCTGATCGAGAATCAATGCTTCGAATTCAAGGCCCGACAGATCGCCCTCATTCGCTCGACCGCCCCATTATCACATTGGGCACATTCGACGGCGTACACATCGGACACCGGCGCCTCATTCAACAACTCGTTACCTGGGCTCGCGACGAAGACGGCGACGCGGTTATCATCACTTTCGATCAGCATCCGAGGGTAGTGCTCAGCGGTCTTGAACCGCTCAGTATTACTTCGCTGGAACACAGACTCGTTCTGTTCGAGCGCCTCGGCGTGGATGCCTGTGTAGTTCTGAAATTCGACAACGAGCTAGCTTCCGTATCCGCCGAAGACTTTGCTCTTCAGTATTTCCGGGACTGGCTTAACTCGAAAGGCGCGCTGCTCGGATTCGATTGCCGATTCGGCAGGGGGGCCCGGGGAAACATCGATCTGCTTGAAAGGATGTCACCCGAACTTGGCATGGAAGTCAGGGCGTTCGAACAGCAAAGCATCGGCAGTCTTGTCCCCAGCAGCACGGCCATCCGGAAAGCCATTCGAACGGCGGATCTGGAAGCAGCATGCGCCATGCTCGGTCGCCCGGTCAGCATCCTTGGCGAGGTCGTCGAAGGTGACCGCCGCGGCAGCACGATTGGATTTCCCACCGCCAACATCGCCCCGCACCACGAGATCCTTCCACCGATCGGCGTGTACGCGTGCACAGTCTCCGTCGAAGGCAGAACCTTCAAAGCTGTCTCAAACATCGGCGTCCGCCCAACCGTAAGCAGAGCCGGCGATCAGACGGTGGAGACCCACATCCTGGATTACGAAGGCGACCTTTATGGCCAGGTCCTCGAAGTCGAATTCCACCGCCTCCTCCGCCCCGAAAAACAGTTCAGCGGCCTTGATGAACTGCGCGGGCAGATCGCAGAAGACACCGAAGAAGCGAAGCGTACGCTGGAGGAGATAGTCCTGCAGAAACGTCAGAACTCGGAGTGATCGGATGATCCTTGGACTTGTCTCTCCGTGAATTCCAATATGAGTCCTTCGCGGACAGCCCAGAGATTAGAATTCAATAAGCGAATTGATGATTGTGTGCGCGTCACCTGCGATGATGCTTTTGTCGCGACCCGCGCCGTGATTTCAGAGAATCCTTTTTGCGGTTGCCACCCCTCGCACGGTTGCGCGGCCGCCGTGAATGCTTGCCCGTTCCTCCATCTCCTCCTGCTCCGGCACCGAGATCCTCTGCCCCCGCAATGTCACCCAGAGCCCGCAGGTAACGTCGCTCTTCCGGGCTCACCAGGGTGATTGCTACCCCGGTTCGACCGGCTCGGCCTGTACGTCCAATGCGGTGCACGTACCGTCTCGGATCGTCGGGTACGCTGTAATTGATGACGTGGGTGATGACATCGATATCAAGGCCGCGGGAGGCCACATCCGTAGCGATGAGTGCATGGACGTGCCCTTTGCGAAAACGTTCCATCACTTTGGTGCGATGCTCCTGTGAAAAATCGCCATGCAACGCGGCCACGGGATACCCGCGGGCGTTCAGCCGCCGGTATACAACATCTGTTTCGCGGCGGGTCTGACAGAAAACCAGGTAGATATTACGGTCGTCGCCATCGAGTATCTCGGCGAGCTTGTCTATCTTATCTTCCGAGGAAACAAAAATTACCTGCTGGTCAATCTTGTCCACCGTCTGTAGACCTTCGATGGTCGATACCTGCACCGGATCGGACATGCAGGAACGCGCCAGCCGTTGCACTTCCTTGGGAAAGGTGGCGGAATAAAGTGAGGTCTGCCGTTCTTTGGGGCAGTTCTTGAGGATCTGACGAATTGCATCGATGAAACCCATGTCGAGCATCTCGTCCCCCTCATCCAGCACCAGGTGTTCGACCCAGCCGAGGGTGAGGGTGCGACTTTGAAGATGGTCGATAATCCGGCCCGGGGTACCGACCGCAATCTGGCAGCCCAATCGCAGTTCGACAATCTGGTTGCCTATTGGCTCGCCGCCAATCAGCAGGCTGACTTTTAGCTTTTTCGCCGGGGCAAGTTTGTCAAATTCTTCCTTGATTTGCCGGGCGAGCTCGCGAGTGGGAGTGATGACCAGGCCCTGGACACTAACGCGCTGGGGATCGACTTTTTCCAGAATAGGGAGCATAAAAGCCAAGGTCTTACCGGTACCGGTTTCGGCCTGGCCCATGACGTCTTTGCCTGCCATGCCATGCGGGAGGGCCTTCTGCTGGATGGGGGTGGGCTTTACGAAGCCTATGTCTTCGAGTGCTCTGAGGATCTGTTCGCTCAGGTTGAATTCGTTAAAGGGCAATAGTGTTTCCTTGTTCAGCGTTGTTCATCATCAGGTGAGGTACCCAAGATACGCCGAGGTCTGTGTCATGGCAACTGTGAAGGCAGGGAGACAGGGAGAGGCAAGCCCTTGTCTCCTTGTCTCACTCCAAAGCCGTGGCCAGGGCAGAGATGACCTGGATGGCGTGAGCGGAGGTGGATTCCTCGGTGATGGAATAGATCTGATAGCAGTACGCGAGAGTGCCGAGCCGTTCGGCCAGGTTGTTGAATGAGCCGCAGAATACGAGCGGCACATCTCTGGTCAAAGTTACCATCCGCCATTCGGCGTTGAGCTCGGACAGAGCCGCGTCGACACGCTCTACAAGTGGATGAAGACTTTGCCGAAAACAGTCCAGACCTACCGGATTCAGTTTGTGTGGAACGACGTCCTGGTAATGGGTGTGAAACTCCATGTAGGCGGATGGAGACTTCGATTCGAAATAGTCCCAAATGGTTTTCGTTTCCAGTGGTGTCTGCTCTCCGTCGATGATTCTGCCGTAGCTGAACATCGGCACTTCTCCCAGGTTGTTCGTGCAGGAGCGTCCATTCGCGGTGCCGTCAGGATTCGGCAGAGGAAGAAAACAGAACTGAAAACGTTCAAGCAACCGCCGGGTGAGTGCGCTGCCATCCGTTAACCAGTGTGCTACGGCCAGGACGGGCCGCGCCGCTGGTTCGGCAGGTTGTGAGGTCGCCCCAACGATGATCGAATCTTTGCGCGCAGGTGTCTCGAGGATCTGAATGGGGCGATCCTCGGCTGTGCGGCCAATGTCGCGAATGGTAAAGCCCTCCGATGCGGCAGCCACGTCCTCCATCTCTTCAGCGACCTCGGCTGGAGTCCGGTAAGGCTTGTTGGCGACCAAAAGTTTTTCGCCCGGACCGACTGAAAAACGCAGGTCGACGTGCGTCGTTTGATGATTCGTTACGGTAGCCCCTATCGGTCGCCAACGCCCCTCTCGACGCAGCCAGTAAGGCGGCTCCATATAGTTGCGGCCGCAGGTCTTCGTGAAGTTGACGCGCAAACGGATTGGCAAGGCTTCATCCGCATCCGAAGTAATTCTGACGCATGCTGAGTACTCGCGGGGCACGCCCGCGCCTTCGAAGTTTTCCTGCAATGCCTCCGCAAACCAATCCGGCACGGTTTCAGGCTTGGGGTCAACTTCGTACGCCACTTCGCCGACCTTTCTGATTTCACCGGCACTGCCGCAATCAAAGTCGGATTCGATGGTGAGCTTGTTTTCTGGATCGTGCATTCGCGGCTGTTTTTCTGGTTCTGTCTGACGAAGCCTTCAACGCCGATGAGCTCTGATTTACCTGTTGAGATCTTCAGGAATACCTGGCCGGACTTTCAAGATTTTTTCTCGCTTGACCATGACACTGCCAGGCTTTGCCCCGCGTCTCTTTGAGACGTTCACTGCAAGCGTGCTCGCGACGGGCACGACTCCCGCGTTTCGCGCTTTGCTGTGCCAGGCGGCGATGGATGCTGCTGCTTTGAGTGTCCTGTTGTCGGGTTGCTCTCCTTCGTGCGCCTGCATGATGACGTGGCTGCCGGGCATACCCCGGATATGGAACCACCAGTCGTTGGGGCGCGCGGTGCGGAGGCTGAGTATGTCGTTGTCATCATCCGTTTTACCGGCAAGGACGATCCACCCGCCGGGTAGTTCATACCTCCACACTTTGGGCTCAGGGTTGTAGTTCTGCTTCTCTTTCGCAGGCATGGTCGAATCGTGGTCTTTTATTGCTGCTGTGATTCTCTGCCTTTGTCAGTTGAGCATGTCTTTCCGCTCTTGCCATTCAGCCCATTCACTCACGTATCGGAGACCCTTCCAGATGATGGGCAGGGCACGGAGCAGGCAAAACGAGACGGTCACTGCGATTAGCATGTTTACAGCGGACACGACCTCGGCTTCAACAAGCAGGCAGTAAACTTCCGCTCCAGAACCTCTGGCCTGGTTGCCGACAGCGAGCAAGGTCAGTCCAGCGAAGGTGAAAAGTTTGAAGGTGCCGTACATTCCGCGCATGAATCTTGAAGATGCCAGCCAATCCAGCTTCTCCGATGCATCAAGCGTGGAGGTCGCCCGTCCTCGCGTGAGAATCAGAGCATTGATGGTGTCCGTCAAGAGGCAGCGTACCAGCACGACAGCAGGCACGAAGAGTGGCACGAGACCCTGGTACGAAAACCAGAGCCACAGCACATTCTCCACAACGCGATCAGCGATGGTATCGAGTATGCCGCCGATATCGGACTCCTGATCGAAAACGCGTGCCACCTGGCCATCAAGGACGTCTAGATAGAACACCAGAATAATCAGCATCAAAGCCGCCATGCCTTGGCCTGATGTCTGACCGGAAAGCAGCCACACTGACAGTAGCACGAGGAAAACACGGCAGAACGTGATCAGGTTTGCATACACGATTGAATTCTCGGGCATCGATGCAGCGATACACTATGCCTTTCAGCCACCCTTCTGCATATCTATCGGAGCACAAACAGACGAGGACCACGACGATGAGGCCATTCCTGTTCACTCGCCCCTGTTCGCACAGATCAGAGATTGAGCCCCCCTGGATTCGTCCGGGTCATTGCATTAGCCTGCGGACATGCTCCAGCGAAACCCCGTCCTGCAGAAAGAACTGATCACTCGGCTGACCAGTTGGCGATCCTTCCTTGGTCTGTTCTTTTTTGTTGGGACACTTGCCTTCTGCATCTATAACGCCTGGCCCGAGCCCAGAGCCACTCTTGCCCCTGAGGTCATCGCCAAGCACCTGTTCAGTGTTTTCTTCCGCATCCAGATGATTCTGATCGTGCTGACCACCCCGGCGATGGCGGCCACCGCGTTCACGCTTGAAAAGGAACGAGGAAATTTCGACCTGCTGCTGACAACGCCTCTGAGTGCCTGGAAACTCGTGACCGGTAAATTTACGTCAGCGCTGACCTACATTCTGCTTCTGCTGATCTGTTCGCTGCCGGTGATGGTCATCTGCTTTCTTCTTGGCGGTATATCAATCGGCGAACTTTCAGTGAACTATTTCTTCATGGCCGGCACAGCCTTCGCCTGCTGTTCGGTCAGCCTGTTGATATCAACGAAATCAGAGCGCAGCACGTTGGCACTGGGGTTGAGTTATCTGACGTGCGTCTGCGTTGGGCTCGTTCTCGAAGTCATCAGAGGCGGCACTCAGGGCGAGGTCGGTGGAGTCTTCGCCCTGATGGTGGTCGGCTTTGTTGTCATCCCCGTCAGCTTCAGCTTCCTCCAATCCGCGGCGTCAGCCGTCGCCGCGCGCACCGAGTACATTCCCAAGACTCTGGCCAAAGAGGAAAAAGAACAGCAGGAAGGAGTGCTTCAACTGGACAGATCAAAATTCCCTGACCGGTTCATCCTGCCCCCGCGGAGGGAGGGCCTGCTGCCGGACGGCACGAATCCAATGCTCGATAAAGAATTTCGATGCGAGATTTACGGCAGAGGCACGGCCACCATCCGGAAGATCATTTTCTTCAGTGCTATCGTCACCATCTTCTTTATACCGTTTTCCTACGATGAGACCCGCGCGGTCTACTTCCTTTTTTTCCTGATGGCTTTCGCGTCAGTCATCGCACCAGCTTTCTCGGCATCGTGCCTGACCCAGGAGAAGGAACGCAACACGCTGGTGATGCTTAAGACTACCTTGCTCACGTACAGGCAGATTCTGTTCGGGAAGTACTGGGTGGCCCTCCGCATGCCTCTGATTCTTGTGTCGCTGCTCACTATTCCTCTTGGGATCGCGATCGTTTTCAGGCTCTTGCTGGCGGTGCAGCTCAAGAGATGGGATTCCCTGGACTTCCTGCTCATGCAGGGGCCGATTCTCTTCATGACTCTCATTACCGCATCACTGACAGGGCTGCTGTGCTCAGCGATTTTCAAACGGACCATCACGGCAGTTTGCATCTCTTACCTGGCGGTGTTCCTGCTGTTCCTTGGTGTCCCCGTCGTGGCGAGCCTGGCAGCACACTACGACAACTTGCCCAATACAGAAGTCCTTCAGTTGTCCAGCCCTTTCAGCCTGGCGCTTTATGCACTCGGCTCGAGGTCGCCGCTCAGGGCTTCGAGGTCTTCCATCGATCCGTGGTATGGACTTCTGATCATGGGTGCAAACTGCGGAATCATGTTTCTGCTTTCGGCCATTCTCTTTCGGCGTTCGTGGGCAAAAGCAGGGGTCTGAACCAAATGGTGGCTTTTCCACACTCATCGTGCTGGTATTATGTAGGGCGTCCGGCCCGTCTTCGCGCAGGTGATTCTGTTCAGCCGGACCGTCAACATTTGTTTAAACCCATCGCACGTTTTCCATGGGAACGGATATTCCCATCACCCTTGAAGAGTTTCTTGCCGCTCTGGGCCCGGCAGATCTGGCGAGGGCAGCGGCTACGCTGCCCCGTCATCAGAATCTGTCCGAGGACAAGGTCCGGTCTCGGCTCCTGAATGACCTCATCAATCACGCAGCGATACGGAAAAGGCTCGATCTGCTGCCCGTTCAAGAGGTGGCGAACGTTTTCCAGGAAGCCGTGCTGAATGGTGGGCGACTTCCCCTCACCCAGGCGCACGGCAGCTCAAGCAATGGCAGGCTGCCACCTGAGCTGCTCGAGGACATGCTTGAACAGTATTTTCTCGGCTCAGTAGATCACGGGCAGTCAGTGAATGGTCGCATTCATGAAGAGCCGAGAGTCCAGGTCTTTCCCGAGATTGCATCCGCCTGGCTTCGGAATGCGAGACCTGTGCTGCCGCCGGTTTTCGCGCTCGAAAATGCAGCAGAGCCATTCGCCGATTCCGTGGAGTTCTTCATGGAAAAGGCCCGGGAAGATCAGTTTTCGCTGCAGGAATGTTCCTTCGAAGAATTTGCCTTCTGGGTCCGGTCTTCCGAATTTCCAGTCGCCGCCCCGGATACACACCTGCCGTGCCTGCACGCAGTCGTAAAGGGAGAGCGTCTCGAAGAGCGACTCTCGCAACTCGAGCACAAGCCATTCAAGCCGTGGGATACTCTCACAGAAAAGGAACGCTGCAGGCGCGCGCTCGTCCACCTGATCACCAACGGTGAAAGTTCGTTGAGCGCAGCATACGGAAGAAAGCTCGTCCAGCTTTTACGAACACTTGAAGAGCGGCACTGGTTTGTTCCTTCGGCCATTTCGCACCTTCTGGTATTGGAGGAGGTCAGATCCGGCCAATGGATCAGCGACCTCTCTCTCGAAGAA
>Ga0187827_10002593_pt1 | contig 24434 bp, 21 predicted proteins | sample ETNtaG_39_FD_167969 | JGI IMG/M metagenome (GOLD analysis project Ga0187827, IMG submission 167969) | Marine microbial and viral communities from oxygen minimum zone, Eastern Pacific Ocean - ETNP2014_SV_150_PacBio MetaG (Illumina Assembly) | ecosystem: Environmental > Aquatic > Marine > Hypoxic... | reverse complement strand
GGTCAAGTAGACCTCCGTGTTAGACTTTCAAAACGGGAATGTCCTCAACCGGTTTAAATCTTCGGCGCCACAATTCATCCAGAGCCTAAAGGCACTGGCGTTCTTGTGGCTATTTTTAAGTAAAATCCGCCACCTACTGGTTCTTTCTGGGTGGACATGATGGCATGTCAATGAAGAACAACGTCTTCGTCTGGACTCCTGGAGGGACCGTGGAATCATGGGGGACCCCATTCAACTCCAACGTCAGCAAGGCTTCAGGGATTTTGACCACCAAATCCATCTTCGTCTTTGGAGGGGAAGGTGCGGCTCCACGGAAAGATATATGGGAATTCAATGAGGAGGATGGAAAGAGCCAGAATTGAGCGACACTCTCCCTACCGGTCTAATGAAGACCGCCGTGGCGACGCCCACTGTTAGCTCCGATACCTGGTACTGTTTCGGTGGACAGGCGTATGACGAAGGGACGGGTCCCACCGCAGATTACTGGGACGGTATTATTAGATGCAAGGTTTCCGAGGAGGGAGCTGTGCAGGATTTGGAGGTATCGGTCTCGGCTCCCGCGGAAAGTGATGTTCTTACAGTAGGTGAAGAATATCAAATAATAATCAATTTTTCCAATCAAGTGGAAGGACCCAGCTCGGATATTTATTTCTCGGACAGCAGCACGGGAGGACCGTGGGAATTAGTCGTGAACGCAACTGCAACAATTGACAGCACCGAATCGCAACAATATACATGGGCAGTACCGAATAACGTCTCAAGCACCTGTTACCTAAAGGTAGTGACCAACGAAAAGGAATTGGAACAACGTGTTGCCACAGGCTACAGCAGTAAATTCACCATCACTTCCGGGGCTGCCGAACCTGCCCTGAGTTCACTTGAGTTGAACGGAAAACTCCCGATTCCTCTCAAACAAACCTGTGCGGTCTGGCACAACGGTAGCGCCTACATATTCGGAGGTCAGGATGACGGAGACATATTGATGGACGGCATCTACCGGTACGATGCATCCACGGATACTATTACTACAATGGGTGCCAAGCTGCCCAATGTGGCATCCAATCTCAAAGCAGTGAGCACTGATTATGGGATATACCTCTATAGCAGTCCTGATATCCCAACCGGGAAGTTCTGGGTATATGATCCCGTGGCAGATACAATCGACTCGAGTCAGGATGCTCCGCCGAACACCTATAACATGGCGGTTTACAATGGCCAGTATATCTATCTCATGGGAGGACTGGGACCAGCTGAACCATCATTCGAGGTCTGGGCATACGATCCCTCTACCAAGAACCTGAGTCAGTACAACACTCCTGCCGGTTCGACGTACCGTTACGGACAGACGGCAGTCCTCGTGGGTGACATGACATACCTGTTCGGAGGTTATCTGGACAGCGGCGCACGGGCTGAATCGCTCAACATATTCGTGATGAACTTTACTGTTGACGATGTATCAAAGAACATTGTTGTGGGTCCCGATTACCTGTTAAATTATGATAATCTCGAAAATACGGCGAATATGGTGGGATATTACGACGGTACCAATATTATCGCATTTGCGGGCACACAGGTAATTAGTATCGACATTGTGAATGGGACATACAAGGTATTATCAGTAAGTATCCCTGCCACAAACGATGATACGGCCCTGGCCTATGACAGTCAAGGAGATTTTGCATATTTATTTGGCGGCGGAACCGGTACTAATAAGATTTATAAATTCGGAATTGATCCCACGATTCCGGAACCCATTGAGCCGGAACCTCAAGCGGAAGAATTCAAACCCAGCATCAATAATCCAACAACCATTGATGGAACGGAAATTGACTTGACGATGAATTATGAAACGGATGAATACTATTACGAGGTGACGGATGAGATAAAGGTCCCCATAAACTTTTCGGATTTTGCGGGTGATTACGACGTTAAATTCATAATAATAAAAATCGGAGAGGAGAAGATCAATATGACTCCTGGCAATTATGACGGGGAGACATGGCAAAGCGGGATCTTCGATGTGATTGTGGATACAAACAATTACGAGAACGGTGAAGTGAAACTGGAGGTCATATACGGTTACTCCGGAAAGAATGAGAGCGTCACCAGAACATACAGCAGTGGAAATTATATCCCGATTAAGATATCGAATGCAGTGGGAATCGTTGCGAGGGTAGAGCCAGCAGTGTTAGTAGCCACAGTTCTTGGGGCCACCGGTGCCACTGTGGGAATATCGATTGTGGGCTCAGGTGCAGGGAGTGCAGGGGCTGGAGCGGGGGGGGGGGGGGGGGGGGGGGGGGGGGGGGGGGGGGGGGGGGGGGGGGGGGGGGGGGGGGGGGGGGGGGGGGGGTGGTTTTGGAGCCGCCCTGGAAGGTTTCTTCGACAAGGTTGCGAGCTTCCTGGGTGACAGCGGGGAGTTGGTGATAGAAAAATCTCAGAATCTGACCGAGTGCCTGGGAGAGCTTGACTTGGCCGATATAATCCAGGACAAGATCGAAGACAAAATCGATAAGAAACTGGAAGAGAAAGGTGATAAAAAGGTCATAGAGGAGATGGAAAAGGAACACAAAAAAGGAAAGACGAAAAAGATGGCTGGGGACAAAGGAGAGCTCTTCCCAAAACACATGCGCAAACCCTTCCTTATATCCATGGGTATTACTACTTTGGCATATTCTCTGGTCATGGGCGGAGGAATCCTTAGTTTCAGTTTCATGGATTTTCTCGTAGCCATACCCCTGGTCCTGCTGTCGGTGGCCGCGGTGAATCTCGGCCTCGAACTATCAAGCATGTTCTTCAACCGATTGCAACACATCCTCTCCCAATGGCGGATCTGGGCCATGGGACTCGTTATACTGTTCGTTTCGTCGATATTCGGCTCACCCTTCGGTAACCCTGGCAAATCGTATGATCCCGTAAAGGAAAAATTCAAAGACAAATCCCTAAAAAAGAGATGGAAGAAGATAAAGAAGCGCAGGTCTGCGAGGACGGAGACGGGACGAACGCTAACGGGGATCGCATTCTTATTCCCCTTCGGACTGCTGCTGCTGCCGGGGAACAAATACTTAGACGTTATAGGTGATTCGGGCATATTCATAGCTCTGGTAGGAGTGACCTATAGTCTGCTGCCGGTGGGGCAAAACCCTGGAAAGACCATCTATAAATGGAACAAAGGCGTTTTTTTCCCCCTGGCTTTGTTCACTGCATTCCTGTTCCTCGTCTTTACACTAACATTAACTCCAGATTGGCTGTTCTTCATATTCGGTATGACGGGGTGCCTTCTGCTAGTCGCCTTTTCAATGTACATCAAGATCCAGGTCGAGAAGGAGAAGAAAAAGCTGAAGAGCAAAGAAGGCGTGGAAGAGATATCAAAAGTCAAGGAAGGGGAAGCTTTCAAGATCGCCGAAGAGGTTGGTGAGTTCGAAAGGAAGCTTGAGAAGGCCAGGGCGAAGGTGGCTCATTACACGGCAGCCGAAAACAGCGCGAAAATCGAGAAATGGACTGGAAGGGTCGCAAAATACGAGCAAAAGATTGTCGAGTTGAAGGTCAGGTACGCCAAAATAGAGAACAGCATGGGGATAGGCGAGGAAATTGATGAAAATCAATCCGCTACAACTCCAGCGGAACTAGAGACGGAAAGTACCATGTCCACAGAAGACCACCTGGATATACCCGTGACTATCCAGGATACATCGGAGCCAGATATTGGGGATGCAGCAGAAACGGATGAACAACTCCAAGCCTCCTCGGAGATACAAGAGCCAACTGAATCAACCGAGGAGAAGGATGATGCTGAGAATGATAATAAGGAGACGTCAGTTTCATCCGAAACTGGTGAGAAATTGGATGAGAGCGTGCCCACAACAGCGACAAGCACTATTAATAATGACGATAGCACCAAAACTGTTGAGACATTGGAACCATCGAATAATATCCAAGATGAATCCGATCAGGAACAAAGTGAAAATGACGATGTCAAGGTACAAACTCCCGATACAATCGAAGAAAAACAGAATGAATCGTAGATTATCTCAATATCCGGGCATCAGAATTTCATTAGAGCATTATAATTAGGTCATCCCACCGGATGGGCTTCGCCCAGTAGATGAGAGGGGGCTTATTCAGCAAATATTCTTTTTCGATCCCATCTCCAGACCTTGTATCGGTTCCCTCTTCAAGTATAAGGACATCATAACCTCTGAACATCAGGTCCTGAGCCGTACAAAAAACGCAGCAGTCAAGGGTAAGTCCGAAAAGTACTATTTTCGTTACATCCGGAATGCCGATGCCTTTATGAAGCCAACGAGTAAAGTTCTCGTGATCAGCTATGGGAAGACCTCCCGCTCCGTCCGGATCGCCGGCGTTCACCCTCGTCCATGATGGGGAGTTAAGGCTCTTTATCCAGATATCGTCATATTTCGCCTCATCCGGTATCTCCGAGCGGTATCCCCATTCTCCGGGATGACAAATGTCTCTGGGATCACCGGGCCTTGGCTGCCGATAATCGGCAATTATCTCGTGGATCCTGATACCCCTTTCGCTCAGGGCCGGAAGAAGAATCGATTTGATGAAATCCGTACAGGGTCTCGGGAAGTAACAAGCCCCGCCTGGCCTCGTGAAATCGTACTGCATGTCCACTGCAATGAATTTTATTTTACATATTTCCATTAATCCGGGTGAGATATTATCGCATAATTAAGTTTAACCTGCTGGAATTCTTGAAGAGAAGACCAATTCGAGGGAGTTGAGGACCTTCCTCGAAAAAATCGACATAAAATTTATTGCTGATACGCAGAGTTATCATACCGATGAAATACAAATATCTTGTTTCCGGTCTTTTAATGCTTCTTTTCTTCGGCCCCATGTTTGTTCAACCGACCTCGACGAGTGGATCGGACACGGTTCCTCAAGTAATGATTATAAAATCCCGTCTTAGCCCTGATCTTGAGAGTCCTATTCCTGACGAGAATAATGAAATTGGTTTGATCATGCAGTTTGCCTCAGATATAAGCCCCTCGGACCGAGAATTCGTGGAGTCTCTCGGTTTCAGCATTCAGCGAACGTTCCATATCGTTCCAGCCCTTTCCTTAAGGGGGCCCCAGGAAGCCCTGACGAATATCCTCGAGAATGATCGGGTAATTTACGTCGAGCAAAATGATCCTGTAGTTATCGACATGGAGATGGGTACCCACGTAATAAACGCAACCCAAGTCTGGTCCTCCGTGATCCGTTCGGATACCGGCGAATCGGCGCCCATAGATGGGAAAGGTGTGACCGTATGCGTCGTCGATACGGGAATAGACGCTGGGCACCCTGACCTTGATTACGGCCATACCACCATAAAGAACGTGTACGATGCTGGAGATGGCACCTGGATCGAGGCGGAGAACACAGATACGAATTACGGGCACGGAACCCACGTCGCAGGAACGGTGGCAGGAAATGGCGATGCATCGGCTGGCGCAAGAAGAGGAGTTGCTCCGGCAGCAAATCTCATTGGTGTTACCGTATCCATACCTGAAGAAGCAACCTCTCCCTACGAAGATGGTTATATTCAGGGATTGGAATGGGTGTACGACCATTCGCGCCCTGGTGCCAATCCGTACAATATAAGAGTAGTGACGAATTCGTGGCATTCCACAGTAACAGAGTACGACCCCTCGTCCATGCTCACCAAGACCATCGAGAAACTGACCTTCGAGAACAACGTTGTCTCCACCTGGTCGGCCGGAAACGACGGGCGTGACGATCCAAACGGCGACCAATTGACCACCTCGGGTCAGGGAAATATTCCGATAGCGATAATGGTGGCAGCATATGAAAGGGACGGCTCTGCGGTTACCGATTTCTCTTCCAGGGGAAAGATAGGGGATAACCACACATATCCCGACATCGGAGCCCCGGGAAAATCCATCTGGTCCTGCTCGGCAAGGAGAACCGTGATAAGCGGTATTTCTTACGCCGCCGGAAACAAGGATCCCTATTATCTGGCGATCAGCGGTACATCCATGTCCACACCTCACGTGGCTGGCCTTGTTGCACTGCTTTGGCAGGCATGTCCTTCCATGAGCATATCGCCCATGCATGAGGATTATTCCGGGGAGGGCCGGAAAGAATGGAACTCAAACCCGTTAACACGAATACACGATGCTGAATGGATACTGGAAGCCTCTGCCCATTTCCTGATACCAACTGCTGAACACGGGAATGTTGGTGGTGATGAAAATTCAACTGGATGGTGGGGGAAGCCCGTGGATTACGTCCAGGGCTACGGTATCGTGGATGCCAAAAGGGCAGTGGGGATCGCTCTTACCCTGGAGGCACTCCGCGCAAAGTATCCCAAGCAAAACATTACGGTGGGTGATGCGATAATTGCATATGATGACTCCGAGGTGAACGGGTACCATTCGGTAAATACATCTAAAGCGGAAGCTGTATGGTCCGGTGAGTTCTCACGGTATAACGATCAGACAGGAAATCCATTATCACTGGTCAACCAGACGAAGTTAGTGGTGGTTCCGGAGGGGGCCACGGGAGCACGAGTAAAACTCGAATTTTCCACCCTGGACCTTGCGGAGTTCAAGGCTGCAGACCTCGCCTTCACCATCGATTACAACAATGATGGCAGCGTGGACTACCAGAGCGACCTATCGTTCACAGGGGGCGATGACGCTGCTGAGCTCGATGTTTCGGGTCCGGGGATATGGACCTTCGGGATCGAGGGTATGGGAATAAAACTTCCACGCCCGCTCCAAGGGATAAACTATGTGGAGCTACGCATCGAATACTCTATGAGCGTTGTCTTCGATCTGCCAGCCGAGGGAATTTCTAATTACCATTCCCGTTACGCTGGATATAGTACTCTAATGCCTTCCGGCAAGGCCTCGGGGAATCATGCGGTCGAAATACAGCACTTCGATACCGGTGACGTCACCCTGCCAAAGCCCGTTGAAAGAGAGAAAGAAGCTGATGAAGGGGTGCTATTGTGGATAATTTTGACAATTTTGCTGATAGGTGGAGCCATCGCATTGACGGTGTATGTTAGACGGAAAAAGGAGAATTCTGCAGGGAAGAATTTTTAATGAAAGGCAGCCTCTCTCGGAAAATTAACTAGACAAACATGGACTTTGCAGAAAATAGATCAATCATCTCATTTTCCGATAAATACCCATTACTAAACAGATTATGGCGAAGATCGCAGCATGCGTTGTTCCCAAGAATATATCTAGATAACCGCAAATATAAATAAAAACGGTAATCACAGCAACGAATAAGAAATATACGGAAAAATTCCAGTCAAGGATCTTGTACCCGTCCAGACCCAGGAAACGGATCGGCAGCAGATTAAAAGCTGCAAAAATTACATTCATAAAAAATCCGTAGTAAAATATATTCCACAATAATACCTGTCCCGTACTTATCCATGGTGCAAATTCCAATAAATCCCACCTCACATTATGTCCGGTGAATTCTGTAAATCTCATTATCATTATAGCTCCAAGAAAGAGAGTTGCCCAGATTGTGTTTATCGCCGGACCGGCCAGTGAAGTGATACCATTCTCCTTTCTCGAAAGACGTCCGTAGATCATCACTGCTCCGGGCGCAGCGATAATGAATCCAAAAAGTGCGAAAATGAGTGCCATGAAGAGTCCGCTACGACTATACCTGAACTCGGCCCAGTAACCCATTTTCTGAGCAGCGAATTTATGACCCATCTCGTGAGTGAGAAAACCGGTGATAACCGCAACGAGTGAGGGAACCAATATAAACAAGAAATGAGGCCAAACGAATAATTCCTGCAATCCCGCATACAATCCTCCGTGAAATAAAAGCATAAATGCACTGGTGAGCATCAACGTAGCAAAAAAAAGATGTTTCTTTTCCATCTCCGAAAAAGAAAAACCTCTATTTTCGGTAGACATCCCTTGCGATTGCCCCGGATGCCCCCTACCGCCTCCCCCAAATGTGAATCGAGGGTCAAGCCGTATTGTGAATTTTTTTGAAAAACCGCGCTGCTGCCCGGCACCTTGCTTTACCCTTACTCGTTCCCCATGAAGCTCATCGGTTCTAATCCCACGGGGCTCCTGGTCGAGCCATTCGCCCTCGATAAACTCGTCCTCGTCTTCATCGTAATAACGTCTTGCCAATTCGATTCCTCTTATTATGATATTTTTCGTCCTTGCGGATATTTAATGGTATTGTTTACTAAAAGATATGTAATTTTCTATTTCCTGTGCGGATTTTTTGCAAGCTTCATAAGGGTCATTACTCAGCCAATGGCAATAATCGAGATATGCAATCCGAGGCCGGGCGAATCCTCCATTTCATTTTTGCCACGAGGATCTACATCGAAATGGAATTCATAATTGCTGCCTGGAATTGCGTCAGTTCCCTCTAGTTTATGGCCATCCATTCCCTCGATATTGAGTAATTTAACCATGAGATTTGCCCCGCGATGGAGACCCCCACCCTCCCCAAGTTGTCCTCCGACCCTGAATGTAAATTTTGAAATTGTCACTGTGTTTGTGGAATTGTCATAAGTGATCTCACCATCAAATAAGCCGCTGTCATGAATGTTCATCACTATGAAGTTCGCCGCGCCAAGCGTGCTTACGTTTATCGGCGTCGAAAAACTGATGGAAACACTGGTGCTGGCAGGCAAGTTCTTAGAACCATTCGCGGGATCAGTTGATACCACCTGTATTTTACTGTCTTCAGAAGCGGCTTCGGCTCCTAGTACACATAATAATACCGGCACGGGAGTTACGACTAGGCTTATCTTATTTATCGTTTTAATCCGACAAGCTCCGAAATAATCTCCCTTTAGATTATTATTCTCGTAAGCACATTTCATCATTCAGATTTTTTTTCAAGCTCGGAGGCCAGCAACGGTAAAATCTTGAATATATCGCCTATGACGCCCAGGTTCGCAAGCTCGAATATCGGCGCTTCCCGATCTTTGTTTATCGCGATTATTATATCGGAATTTCGAATACCCACCCTGTGCTGAATAGCTCCCGATATTCCGCAGGCCATGTAAAGCGTGGGTGAAACCGTCTTCCCGCTCTGGCCCACCTGCCTTGATTTCGGCATCCACCCCAGTTCCACCACGGGTCTGCTGCACCCGATAGTACCCTTGAGACTTCTTGCCACTGCCTTCAGCATGTCGAAATTTTCCGGTGCACCAACCCCCCTTCCACCTGATATTATTATATCGGCTTCCTCTACGGGTTTTTCACCCTCCACCCCACCTGTGATCACTTCGAGTATCTCAGTTCGTATGTTTCTGGGATTTATTTGAAAATCTTCCTTTACGAGCTTGCATTCCCGTCCTTCCTCCGGCTCGGGTCTCTTCATGACATTTGGCCTCACCGTGGCCATCTGCGGTCTTGTATCGGGAGTTAATATGTCGGCCATGAGATTCCCGCCGAATGCCGGACGTGTCTGGAGAAGATATTTATCCTCCACTATGGACAGACCGGTACAGTCAGCAGTAAGACCTAAGCCCAGGTGTGCCGCCACCGTAGGCGCCAGATCCCTTCCCACGTGTGTGGCCCCGAAAAGCAGGATATTGGGCTTGTGTTTCGTGATCAGCATGGAGATGGCGCTCTTGTATCCATCCGTTGAATAGTTTTCGAATACTTCGCCGTCTATCATATAGACCTTGTCCGCACCGTAGGACGCCAGAACCTTCGGGAGATATTCCACCTTATTCCCCACCAGAACCGCGCATAACTCCTCACCCAGCTCCTCTGCGATCTCCTTTCCCTTTCCAAGAAGTTCGAAGACCACGTTCTTCAGCTTGCCCCCATTTTGCTCCGCAAATACCCATATTCCCTTGTAAGCGGATACGTCGGCGGTTTGCGGTTTTCTCTCCATGTCGATGGCATCCGTGGGACAGGCCGATATACATACTCCACAATAGGTGCACTTCCCGTCGTCAAATACAGCAAGCTTTTCCACCAGCTCCAGAGCATCGAAAGAACAAGCCTTGACGCATACCCCGCAACCGGTACATTTATCCCCATCCACCACTATCAACCTATCACCCCCTGATCGCTCAGGAACTCCAGTATCTTCTTGACCGCGGCTTCGGGGGGTTCATCGACCATCACGCAATCACCTCGCTCAGAAGGAGCATAGGATTTTATCACCTGCGTGGCAGAACCCTCCAGCCCGTATTCTTCGAGGCCACCCCCGATATCCCCCATATTCCACTGGTGCAGTGGCTTCTTCTTCGCTCTGAAAATATCCCGGATATTGGGAATTCTCGGCTCGAAATCACTGGTGGCAAGGCAAGCGAGAAGCGCAGGAAGTTTGCATTTTATACGGACATATCCTTCATCGGTCTCCTTCCGGCAGATCACATTGGATTTCCCCACTTCCTCCACTTCCTCCATGTAAGTTACCTGCGGCAGTCCGAGATGTTGAGCCATTTCGGGACCGACTTGAGCAGTATCCCCGTCGATGGCCTGCTGCCCGCAAAATATTATATCGGCATCGCCAATTTTACGAACTGCTCTTGCAAGGACCAGAGATGTGACCCACGTATCGGACCCGGCAAAGGCTCGATCGCTAAGCAGGATAGCCTCATCGGCACCTATAGCAAGGCATTTTTTAAGAGCCTGTTCGGCCTGCGGCGGGCCCATACTGAGCGCTACAATGTGAGCATCAACTTTCTCCTTTACCTTCAGCGCCACATTCAGTGCGAACTCGTCGAAGGGATTGAGTATACTTGGAACCCCTTCGCGGATTATTGTACCTGTTTCCTTGTTCACCTCAACCTCGGTGGTATCCGGCACCTGTTTTACGCATACAACGAATTTCATATTATCTCCCCCAAAACCGAGCAAGTGAGGTCACGGTTCTTTTTTCCGAATTTTTTTCTTTTCGTGACCGAGCCAGCGCAGGGTTTGGATAAAGAAAAAAACTCTCGTGGGACTTGTTTTACACATACTACGAATTTCATGTTAATTCCTCCAAATGATATTCAACACCTGTTCTGGCTCACCTGTAAGGTATGTACTCCGGGCCCAGTAATTCCCTTCCGATCACTATTTTCTGTATATTGGCGCCGCCTTCAGCCCCCACACAGTAGGACATAACACCGCGCCAGGCCATTTCGATGGGATATTCATCGGTATATCCCGCAGCACCAAGCCAGTGCATGGTCTGATTGGCAGCTTTCAGTGCGAGATGGGGTGCTTTCCATTTGATCATGGATATCCACTTGGCAACCTCTTTGGGCTTGTATTTTCCTTCCTGGTAACGTTTATCCTGCATCCAGGCCGTTTTGTAACAAAGCAATCTCGTGGCTTCCATTTCCCTGTACAGCTTTACCAATTCGAATTGAATACCCTCGTACTTGGCAAGGGGTTTCCCAAATGTATGTCTTTCCTTGATGTATTCCATAGCCACGTCGAGAAGACGTTCTGTTACACCCACCGCGCTGGCAGCTATCAAAATCCTGGCGTTGTCAAATCCTTCCATGGTCCCGTAAAAACCCTTATTTTCCTTCCCGAGCATGTAGTTTTCAGGTACTCGAACGTTCTCCATCCTGAATCCGGAAGTAGAAAGAGAATGTCTTCCCGCATCTCTGTACGGAACGTCCGGATGAAAACCCTCGCTGTCCACAGGTACAAAAAAAGCAGTCATGTGTTTGTGACTAGCTCCCCCCGACGGGTCGCCAGTTCGTACGTTGGTCCAGTAACCACCACCCCATTCCCTTGCCTCCTCCACACCGCTTATGAAGGTCTTCTCACCGTTGAGTACCCATTCATCTCCGACCTTTCTGGCGTTGGATTTGTGATTGGCAACGTCCGAGCCACCACTTGGTTCGGTGGAGGCAATTCCCACGAATTTTTCGCCCTTGATTGCTGGTCTTATGAAGTTATCACGAATTTCCTCGGAGGCAAATTTGTCGATCACAAAACCCCAACCGGTACCCACTGCCATGAACGCTGCCGCAGTAGCAATGGTTGGGTCAGCATACCCGATCTCTTCGGATATCAGGCTCTGGGTAAGCCAATCCAAACCGAGACCGCCATGTTCTTCTGGCACCACACCCATTATAAACCCTTGTTCCCCAAGGCCTTTGGGGATATCCTTTGGATAGGGATATCCGTTAATTTCCATTTCCCTTATCCTGTCGAACGGCATGTGCCTGTTGCACCATTCTCTCGCACTCTCCTTGATCATCAACTGCTCTTCAGATAGTTCGAAATCCATCTTCTTCACCTGTCATTTATTTTTAAATCATTATCTGACGAATCATAAATCAATAATTTCCCGGTCCCAAAATAATATTCTTAACGGCTAAATCCATAATTGATACTTAATAGTTATCTCATTATCCTATTTGCTTTACAAAGACCATACTGGAATTGAGTGGGTAATAAACAGAAATCTGATTTTTGGGACAAAATTTTAAATGATTTGTCCGACTATATTTAATAAATAAACTTATGCTTTGGATTATATATGGATTGGATAAATATTCATCCATCACTTGACAGAAAAACATAACGAGACGGCGGATCTGAAAATATGAGAAAGGCAACCTGGACCCTCACTGTAAAGGAAAAGACATTGCTTCACCTCTTCGATTTTTTCCCCCCTTCAAGATCATTTGAGCGAGCCTTCTTGCTAACACAGGAAGGTATCGCCGAATCAATAGGAATAATGAGAAGCGCAGTTCCAAGGGCCATGAAAGAGCTTATCAACGACAATCTCGTAACCAGCGAGTTGTGTCATGTGACAGGACTAAAACGGCGGCGAAAATGTTATCTGCTGACCCACGACGGATTCCTGATAACAAAGAATATCAGAGACAGGTTAAAAGAAGTAAAGGTGGAAGTGAATAGGGGCGAGTCAAAAGAATTGGAAATACTGACTCTCGAAGAATGTTCAACCATTGTCGGTACTCACGCCAGAATGATAGACTTGATTCGGACCATGGAGAAGAAAGGCTACATCGATTTACCCGGTCTCATTGTGGATGCAAAAGGGGAGGATGTACCCACCCAGGTACATAGAGAAGGGAAACACCATAATGAAACTATCCCGGGTCTCAGACATTTCTTCGGTAGGGTAAGAGAGATCAAGGATATTGGAACCGCATTTGACGAGGGGTACCGTTTCGTGGTGATATACGGTCTCGCAGGAATTGGCAAGACGACGCTTGGGGCAAGGTACGCAGGTAAAAAAGTATCTGGTGAAAGCGTTTTCTGGCACAGGTTCTATTCATGGGATGACAAGCGTAGCCTCTTTATGGAACTAGGTGAATTCCTCCGTGGTAGGGGACTTCCCCAGCTGATCGACACAATGACTCGATACACTGACAAAACCAACATACCCGGAATAGCACGGACATTGATCGAATCGTTGGAAATGGGGAATTTCTTTTTTGTTTTCGACGATTTCCACATGGCTTCAGATGATATCGTTGAACTGATGGTGATGATGAAGAACGAGGCAGCACGCTTCAATAAAGCCAGATTTCTGATACTATCGCGGGGAAAAAAGAAGTTCTACGATGTGCGAGATACAGTTCTTGAAAAAAAGATATTCGAAATGAAGCTGCATGGCCTGGATGAGGACAGTGTGGAAAAATTGTTATCGGCGGTCACGGAGACCAGCGTTACAGGGAAGGGGTTATCATCCCTTATGGAGATGTCGAAGGGCCATCCCCTGGCGGTGGAGCTCATTGGGGCGAAGATGTCGGAGGGGATCGCACCGGAAGAATTGCACGATATGAGCGAGTTCATGGAGAATGAGATATTTTCAAAGCTCGATTCAACGGAAAAACAGGTTCTTCAATACATGTCGATTGCAAGAACTCCCGTAGAAGTAGAACATCTCATATTTAACCGATCCCTGATATGTATTGATGGAGAGTTAGCTCTGGTATCCCCGGAAAGTCCGACTGAAATTGGCTGGAGTACCCTAAATTCGCTTATAAGTAAAAATTTGCTCATAAGGGACGGGGCGATTCTCCAAATACACGATATAGTGACGGATTTCTTCAAAAAGTGGTCGTCCCCGGAAATGAGGAGAGAGGCTCACAGAAGAAGAGCTGATTACCTTTTCCAACGATTAAAAGAGATGACAAGCAACAAGTTTCTAAACGGAAAAAACAAAAAGACGGCAGCCTGCATAATGGAGAAAGAGGATGAGGATGATCTGCTAGCTTTCTTTCACCACCTCATGAACTGCAGGGAGTATTCTCTCCTGGGGCCTTTCATAAGCCATTTCCATTTTCTCTTCCACTTGGTATTTAGACAGGACGAGTTGGCAAAGACTTTGGAGCTTGATTCTCTCGACAAACTCTCAGGAAATGACGGCTTCATCATATTCTCACTTCTTGGCGACATACGGGCACGGTTGGGTGAAAGAAAACTCGCAGAGGTCCATTACCTGAAGGCGCTATCGTCTGTCCTCGAGGAAGTCTTGGGGCAATATGATCATACTCTTCCAAAAGATAAATTAGACGGGGGCTGTAAGACGGCAGTCTGCCTTGGGATTCTTCATAACGAGAGGGATAAATTTGAAATAACTCACGTCACAGATTTTCTGGTGATCGGCCTGAAAACGGGGCGCTTACTGATGAAAGATGGAGAATGGCAGGCAGCTAAAGTTTTGTTCGAAGAGGGCGCGAATTTAGCCTTAGGTGCGAAACTTGGTGAGCTGAAGGCGGATTATCTCGCTGCCATGGGATGGACACATCATCATCTGGGAGATATTAAGGAATCTCGCAGATTCTACAATGATTGCCTTGATACGCTCATCAATGAGCCAGACATCCCGGGAGCCATACGGAGGAACCTTACTCAGGGGAAGGAAAGTGCGGTCCGAGGTGATATCGAGGTGGCAATGGCCTTTTTCGACAAATGTATGAACTATTTTGAAGGAAGGGATGTGGCTGAACTCTCCAAAGATACGATCTCACATATCGGCGACCATTATATGAAAATGCTATTGTCGACGTATTTGAACTTGTAAAACGTCTTTTACGATCTCGTTCTTACCACCAGTATTAGTAAAAGTAGACAAAAGGTCACAACTATTCCGCCGACTAAGATCAACATCCCCGGGTCCATACTGAAAATCGTGAAAACCTCATCCTCCGCTTCAATGGGTACTTCGAGGTAATCAAGAGAACCCATTTCTCCTTTATTCTTGGCGACAATATCATAATTATAGGAGTATTCTGGATCAAGTCCAATGGCGACAAAATAGACGTTGTCAGAAGTCGTCATATTCCTCAAATATCCGGGTAGATATGATTCCGTATCCATCATCTCCAAATCGGATTCCCATTTGTTCCACTGCGGTGTGTTCTTCGTAATGCCAATGGGTTCCCATTGCCATTCCTTAGAAGGGCTAATGTCGTTACGAAACACCATATAGAGTTTCACTCTGGCAAGCGACGGCCCTGTTGCCCTACCCGATACTTTTATCGACATCCGATCATTACCGAGGGTGATGGATGTGTAACGTATGAGTACGTCGATATCTCGGGTGGAGCGTTCAAGTTCAATGGGGTCGCCTTCCGCTTCAAAAGGCTTTCCAGCAAGTTCGGGCTTTATCATAACCGTTACCTTCACGGCGATTTCCCTATCATAGTCGCCTTCAGGATCGTTATCAATATTTGCTGCAATAATCATATTATGTTCCCGAAAAGAAGCATCCAAACCTGCACTCACGATTAAAGCGACCTGCACCTTTTGGAAGGGCGATAGGTTCAAGGTATTCTCAGATAAATGGGCGTCAATACCGAGAAGTCCATCCATAAATAACACTTCGAGATGCACGTTTTCCCATGAATTACCAAGGTTTTCGATGGTCACGTTCATCGTACCCTCCCCCTCCCTGTATAGATCAAGATTGAGCAATTTTCGATAAAGGGCCACACCTCTTGTCCGGGTGACATTGACAAAACATTCAACCGGTTCAAGGTCGAAGGACCTTATTCCTGTTACCGGACCGATAAGAGGTCTGGCCTGGCCTGTCACCACCACCCGCACCTGGCCGTGTCTCGCATTTCGAGGTACGGAAAGATTGAGAAATACCATTCTCATCCCTCCCCCCGTATTGAAATTCACTACATCAACCGAGAGATTGGAGTCCAGACTTCCGTCATCCACAAACAGGGTTACCTGGACTCCCTGATAATTCTCTCCGAGTCCGCTGGTGTTCACGCTCACGTTCAGGAGAAAGTCAGCAGTTCCACCGGGTTCCACATCACGGCTGTTGGAAATGCAAGTTATATTACCCCTTATCGACATTGCACTGGCTTCAGGTGAGCCAAGTACCAATACATTTCCAAAAAATATAATGAAAACTACAATTAATAGAGCTCTGTCCTTCATCTTTTTAACTTCCCGTGTTTATGGCGCTCCCTAACCCTGCAATGATTGCCAGGAACTACTTTCTTATATTTCTATTTGGATGAAAAGATACCGGCCGGAAATGGCAAATACGAGAGGAAAGAGCGCGGAGAGAGGGATTCGAACCCTCGTGACGTAAACGTCAATGGATTAGCAGTCCATCGCCTTACCGGGCTGGGCCATCTCCGCACCTATATCTTTAATTAAAAAATCTTATCGGGACGTAGGAAAATCATTTTATCCGGAAACACCCTTAAAATTCTAATACTTGGAAAATGTCCAGATCTTTTCTAAAGGCGTATTCCATTTTTCCGCCATTTCCTGAGCTTTGAACTTGCAGTCTTTGGGGGTCGCAACGTGGAAGCTTACACCCTTTGCACGGGAGAACTCCCTGAACCTGAACTTAGCATCCTCCGTGTCAATGGATTTGCAAGTCTCCACTGCCATGATAATAACCTTGTCGTCCTTTTTCGCCCATATCTCAGGAATATGCGAACCAATGGGATCGGGTTTTCCATTGGGACTCTCGATCGGATATGATTTGACATACCATTCCGCTTTGGTGAAATATTTAATGGCTTGATTGATCATTAGCTCGTATCTTTTCTTATCTTCACCGTATCTCGTGGTCATTGTATCAACCTTCCAAATGGTCATTTTAAACTTGTCCGAATTATCGTTCTCTTTATCCAAATACCTCTTATAAATACTTTCTCAATACATTCTAAAAAACCATTGTGGATTTTTCTACTGGCACAAGCCGGTTTCCCCAATTAGAAACGGCATATTCTGAAACGCCATCTCATCTTTGATAAATGTAAGAAAATATTTAAATATGCTGACAGTGATGATTCTTCTGGGCAGGACCGTAAGGATTATATCCTTGCCTTCTTTTTTACGTTTCAATGATGGCTTACGCCAGCTTTTGAGACTATCAAAGAGCACATCCCATCCCCTCCCTCTGGCAACTGGTCCTGTCCATTTTTGGAAGTGCTCATTTCCCCGTCCTGTTTTTCGTAAATTCGTTACCCAAGGGTATGCGAAACGGAAAAATAGAAATCGTTGACCATCTATTTGATGCTCAAACACCGTAGGAAATTCCTTTATTTTGTGGAATGTTCTATCTTTTTTTGACCACTGCAAATTCGGCCTTCTTTACCTGGACCTCGAAGGATTTCACAAAGTCACTTTCAGGGGAACTTTCCGACGGGCTATGCTCAGAGGGTTCCTCGGGCGGGTCTATACTTCCATCGCCTCTCGTACTACCCCTGTTCGGGCTTTCGGGGGTCTTATAAGGATCGTGATTGGGTACAGATTCAGCATCCGTGGGGTCACTGTTCCCACGTGCCTCCGCCGAGTTGTTCCATCCATCGCCATCATAATCTTCGTTACCATCCAGTATACCGTTCAGATCGGAGTCTTCTTTCGAAGCCCAGAATTTACCCTTGTAGAGCTCCGGGGCGATCTCGTGACCTACCGGTTTGTAATCGGTATCGTATAACTCGGACGTGAGATTGAATAAGTTCTCCCATCCTCTCCCAAGCGTATCGTTATCCTCGAATTCGTTGATATTGGAAGAATTGTATGGCGCATCCATGTAGAAAATCTCCATTCCGTCAGGCATGCCGTCCCGGTCGCAGTCGAAATTGTTAGGGTTCAGTGTGGTATCGATCCCGTTTATCGGATCCCATTCCCCAAACTCGAATTCCATTTTAGTCGTAAGGGGATGATAATACCTCTTCATCATAGGTTGATCGGTGAGGGGGTCGATCTCATCCTTATCCACCATTGAGTAATAAGCACCGTCTGGATACCATGTCTGGCCTTGATAGTCCAATGACCAGTGGCCATCATGGATCTCCTGATCCACGTCCTCTATCTCACCCTTTTCTTCGTTCCATATTCTCACCTCGACCTTCCCGGATATCTCTTTTGCCACTGTCGTGCCCAACTCGTCATCCCACACCTGCAGCTCAACGGTGTCGTCCTTCTCGATTCCCATGGAGTTCTTCTGCGTTGGATCGAGATACCATCCCCACTTGCCAGTGGAGGGTTTGTTCACCCATGTCCTGTACTTGATTTCCCACCCGTCTGGTAGCTCATCACCGTCGGTATCGGGATCCAGCGGTTCCGTAGTGTTCTCCTCTTCCTGTTTATTGTCCAGGCCGTCGTTATCAGCGTCATCATCTCCATCGTAAGCATATAATGGATTTATTACATATACTGCGGGAAGTTCGCGGTCCACGAGGCCATCACCGTCAATATCGAGGAAATTCACCCAGCTTCCGGTATATGGCCGATCGTATTCGTTGGAGGCGAATTGGGCATCGAACCAAATGTTACTGCCATGGAAATCAGAGTAGTATTGAATGAACTCTATCTGTCTGGTAGAACCGTGAAGCGCCTCCCAGCCATCCAGAAGACCATCACCGTCTGTATCCTCATTACGGGGATCGGAACTGTCCAGCTTTCCGTCATTTCGATCATCCTTGTATGGATAGAAATCGGACAGTACTTCCTGCCCGTCCAGCAACTGGTCGAAATCGGTGTCCGGAAGATTTGGATGAGTTATGTATCCGTAAATGGAGTAAACCTCTTCCGCGTCTGCCAATCCGTCAAAATCGGTATCCTTGTTGCACGGATTGGGATTCACCAAGCCAAAATCCTCCATCCAGACACCGTAGACCTCTTCAACATCATTAAGACCGTCCAGATCGGTATCGGGGTTCGAGGCATTGGTGGATGGGAAGTTGATCAGTCCGTCGCGGGTCTGTCCGTTAACCTCCTCCCAATCATCCAGTTTTCTGCTCTTGTCCTTTGTATTGTAATCCATGTCCGTATCGGGGTTGGTAGCGTTGGTATAATATTTTGCAACAAAACCCTGAACAGTATAGTATATACCATCTATTAGTTCACCGGGGAATCCAGTTAGTATCTCCTGGCCATCAGTTAGATCGTCATCATCCGTATCGGGATCATTAGGATCAGTACCATATGGATACAATTTCGTCCCGAAATATTCCTTCAGGTTCGTTACGTTATCTGGCGTATGCTTGAACTCACCGGGATCGATTATCTCGTTTCCATTCTTGTCTATCCATATCGAGTCCACATCATTGTCGGAATCGAAAATAGTGGGATCCAGGCTCGTAACATAATACTGAACATCAGTGGGATCTATATCGGGGTCATTTGTCACCAGATCGGTCAATAATGCATTATATGCCTCCCATCCATCAGGTAGGCCGTCATCATCGGTATCAGGATTCAGCGGATCGGTGGAACCCCACCATTTCTGATCCGGAGCCGGATAAGCGAACTCGAGGTAATTGGGTAGTGCATCACCATCCAGATCCAAGAAGCGATCGGAAGCGTTCAGAGGATTCAGGCCGTAATAGGTTTCCCATGCATCCCACATCCCATCGCCGTCAGTATCCGGATCGGTGGGATCCGTCGGGTAAGCACTGGCATTGCTTACTTCGGTACCATCATCATATTCCAATTCGCTCCCGTCAGGTCGTTCGAAAGTATCCCCGTCAGTATCCCAGTTTAAAGGATCGGTTCCCTTTAAATACTCCTCCTTGTTGGTGAGTCCATCCGGTCTAAACTCCTTTTTACCGACGAAATTATTTCCCACGGCATAACCTCCACCCAGGGGCACATGACTGTAAGAATATATAAGAGCAATATCAATATCGTGTTCTGCATCCTCTTTATTCAGCGGATCGAGAGAAAAACTGTATATAAACGGGTCGTAGCTTCGCCTAGATTCGTTGAATACGTACATCTCCTCACCCTCCCAGGCCTTCGCTCCACCCCATGACGCATCCGGCCGATCGGTTCCGCCATGATATAATTCATAATAATCGCCCATTCCGTCGTTATCCGAATCGAATGATGATGGATTTGTGGTGACGTATACAGGGTTCTTACTATGCCTCTGCTGCCAGGGATTGTAGGATTCATAGGTGAAATTTTCGCCCTTTTCCGAGGCAGGGTCCTGGAAATTTTCACAGAGATGGAAACCACCGCTCTTTGCGATCTCTTGGAGAAGATCGAACCTATCGGTTGTCAATAATCTTTCAACATTCTCGATCAGGTCCTGTATCCTCCCTCCGCAATATTCCTCCAGATTGGTGAAATTCTCCCCTCCGTCCCACTCTGCAGTTAGTGAGTTATGGGAATTTAAGACGTCCGTTCTCGTTAGATCCAGGCCGTCGCCGTCAGGGTTGGAACCGCTGTCAGGCACATTGGGGTCGATGGTATACTTTCCGGTTACGGGATTTTTTACCATGTAGAACGCCTCCCAACCATCCAGCATCCCGTCTCCGTCAGTATCCGGACTCGTCGCATTGGTACCGTAGATGTAGTTTTCCTCGATATCGCTCAATTTATCGGGCATCTGTTCTTCTTCACCCTCGTCCCATTTACCGTTCTTATTGTCATCCCAAAAGTCAGAATCCGACATAATGATCCCGGGAGTTTTCTCCGCTTCTGGCCAGGAATCTAAATCTTCTGCTTCCGTAAACTCGCTGCTTACAAGGATGTTTTGCACTGCAAAGGCTAGTCCGGCCAAAAGCAAGAAACCCACTACACTCATTATCGTTACCTTAAATATCTCCATATTCGAAGCCTCCGAACTCCTAGAACTTTGGGATGTTGGTAGATACTCCCCATGCCCTCGACATCTGCCTTTAACTATCTTCTATTCGGAATTATAATACCGTTTAAAGACGGTCAATACGGCAGTGCTCATGAACATGGAATGATTTTATTTATAACTATTTATTATTTTCTACCTCATGTGTGTTATCAATACGCCCATATAAAAAATTAGGTCGATATGAATATCCTTAAACACCATATTCTCTTTCACGAAAGCGGTTACGGTTGAAAGAGTATTGGTTTCAAACAATGCCTCAGCCAGAATACCGAGAAACCGAATTCCAAGGTTCAAAGCATTTTCTTGGAAAAATGAACGAAATTCGGAAATTCCCATTCGAAGTATAGGGATTTTATTAGATTGTCAGGAAAAAAATCCGATAGATTTATCATCATCTCCACCATAACGGGGACCGGTGGAAAAATGAAAGTGTTGGTAAACGACAAAACACCCCACGAGGCAATAGATGTTCTTGATAAAGAGCATGAAGTGACGGCATATCATTTTGAGCTAGAGGAGCTCGTAGAAAAGATAGCGGAATATGATGCTTTGTTAATCCGCAGTGCCACCAAGATCCACGATCCTAGAATATTCGAAAATGCCTCAAAATTGAAGGTAATTGGACGGGCAGGTATCGGTGTGGACAATATCGACCTGGTAAAGGCGACTGAAATGGGGATACCCATAGTATTCGCTCCAACGGGCTCCACGCACTCCGTGGCTGAACTCGCCATCGGGCACATGTTGGCGTTTGCCAGGAATATTGTCAAGGGTACCAATTCAGTGAAAGAAGGAAAATGGGAGAAAACCAAATTGATGGGAAGCGAGCTATACGGTAAAACCCTGGGGCTCCTCGGTTGTGGCAATATAGGTCAGCTGACTGCTGAATTGGGTCAAGCTTTCGGAATGGAGATAATATACAATGATATTGTTTGCTACCACCAGCTGGACGCCGAACTCGTCGATTTCGATGAACTGTTTAAAAAATGCGACTACATCTCCCTTCATCTACCCAAGACCGAAAAGACTGCCGGTATGATCTCCGATGAGCAGTTCAAAATGATGAAAAATAGCGCCGTGCTGGTGAACTGCGCCCGAGGTGGGGTAGTTGACGAAGCGGCACTTTACAGAGCGCTGAAAGCCGGAGAGATAGGTGGTGCAACAATGGATGTCTACGAAAAGGAACCCATTTCGCCAAACAATCCACTTCTTACACTGGACAACATCATTTTCACCCCACACCTGGGAGCCAACACGAAGGAGGCCCAGATAAGAGCTGGTACAATGACGGCAGAAGGGATCCTTGATGTACTGGCCGGCAGACAACCGAAGTTTTGTAAAAACCCGCAATTGTTCCACTGATCTAGGATTTTATATTACTCATTATCGATTTCATTGTCTCGGCAGCCTTTCCCTGAATAAAGATGTCGACAATATCAGAAAATGCACTCTTTTCCGGATTAATTTCAATGAGGACGGCTCCGGTTGATTTTGCTAGATAAGGCATCTGAGCAGATGGTACCACGATCCCCGTTGTACCGATAATTATCATCACTTCACAGTTACTGGCCAGTTTTATGGATCTTTCGATGCAGCTGTGGGGAATGGCTTCTCCGAAAAAGACGAAATCGGGTCTCAGCACTCCGCCGCACTCGCACCTGGGCGGTATGATTTCAAGAGAAAGCTCCTTAGTATGGTATTGGGTCCCACATTCCATACAGGACATGGTGGAATTACCTCCGTGAAACTCCACCACCTCATTACTACCGGCTTTCTGATGGAGACCGTCTATGTTCTGAGTGATAATGCCGTCCAGAAGATTCATTTTCTCAAGGCGGGCCAGGGAATTATGGGCCTCGTTTGGCTGCGCATCCCGGCAGATAAGCAAGAGTTCCCCAAGCATCTGCCAAACCTTCCCGGGGTCCTTCCGGGGGCTGGTTATATGCGCGTATTCCTCAGGATCATACCGTTCCCAGAGACCGTGCTTTCCCCTGAATGGCGGTATATCGCTTTCCACGGAAATGCCCGCACCGGTGAGTGCAACGCTGCTTTGGGAGCTGGCGATGATACGGGCGGCCTCTCGGACCAATTTTTCGAAATCATCATTCGCCATACTCTTCAACTACCATTTTTTTAAGTACAGGCATCGGACAGGGGGAATGTAAATGATGTTACCAGAGCGGTTTTTCATCCTTTAAAACAAGTTCATCATCCACGTAGATCCATTTATCCGCATCACCAGACAGAGCAGAAACCCGGACCTTGACGTCCACCTTGTGCTTTTCGACATCACCTATAACGGTCCCAGCCTTTTCCATCCTTCGATAGGACCCGAAGAACTCCAGCTCCGGTTTCTCATCCACATAAAGGATGACCTTCTTACCCTTGGACATAGCCTTCAATTGATGCTTTTCAGTTTGGCCGATCATTACTCCTTTCTCACCCATTTTCCGATCTATGTTCATAACAATCATTCCTAGAGCAATGAATGCAATGGAACCACCCACTCCGCTAAGGGCGGCCACCACCTGTTGGGAGTTGATATCGGCTCTGGCATAGACGAGAAAAATAAAATCGGCAATTAGGAGAAGGAGACCGAGAAGAAGTATGATATTTCCTATGCTGAACCTTAAACTCTTCAGTTTCATCATTTCGATTTCACTCCCTGAATTTATTAGAAAGATAATATATTTCATACATTTAAATATCTTTTCGTTGGTATAAGAAAAATCAACCTCATGAACAAGGTGATTGCCTGCCCAGAAGAAAATACGGTAGACTGAGAAAGAAGGTTACCTATCCAAAGCCCGAGGACTGCAGGGTATGCAAAAAGGGCATATACTGTCCCATTCATCCCAACAATCGGTTGAATTGCAAGCATCACAAGTTAAAACTCATTATAAAAAAAGAGGAAAAACTGCGGGAAGAGGAAAAAAAGAACGATGAAGATGAAACGAAAAAGGGAAAAAAGAAAAAAAAGGACAAGGAACTGAAAAAGGCAAAGGAGCTGTGGGATTAATCCCAATTCACCCCAAACTGTAAAGGATTCCAGGGTCAAGTGGGAGAATAGGAGGCTATTGATCGGGGTTCCGCCGACCTGGAGTAATCAATCCACCCTCTCAAGTATCATGCCCGCCCCTAGACCACCGCTCACACACATTGCGATCAGGGCTCTCTCCTTCTTCCTTCTCCATAGTTCTCGAGCAGCGGTAATTATCAGCCTGGACCCGGTGGCTCCCAGCGGATGACCAAGGGCGATGGCCCCTCCGTTGAAGTTCATTTTCTCCACCGGGATCTCGCCTACCTTCCTTGCAAGCCCCAGTTCCTTTCTGCAGAAGCGGGACTCATCCAATGCCTTCAAAGAGGCCAGCACCTGGGCGGCGAAA
>Ga0187827_10002592_pt1 | contig 24437 bp, 24 predicted proteins | sample ETNtaG_39_FD_167969 | JGI IMG/M metagenome (GOLD analysis project Ga0187827, IMG submission 167969) | Marine microbial and viral communities from oxygen minimum zone, Eastern Pacific Ocean - ETNP2014_SV_150_PacBio MetaG (Illumina Assembly) | ecosystem: Environmental > Aquatic > Marine > Hypoxic... | reverse complement strand
TAATGTATACGTTACTGAATCTCTTGATTCGGGTCTACTTTGTCGAATTACTGTACGAACTGAAAAGGTCCCCGAGTTAGGTGATAAATTCGCTAGTCGACATGGACAGAAGGGAATTATTGGAAGATTAGTTGACGAGAAGGATATGCCATTCACATCGGACGGTATTGTTCCAGATCTACTAATCAACCCGCATGCTATTCCTTCTCGAATGACTGTTGCTCACGTTCTTGAGATGATTGGCGGAAAGGTAGGTTCCATGGAAGGTAGGAAAATAGATGGTACTGCATTCAGCGGAGAGAAAGAAGATTCTCTACGTTCCGGACTTCTAAGGAATGGATTCGCACATACTGGTCGAGAATCAATGACAAGTGGTGAAACTGGTGAGGCATATCAGGCAGAAATATTCACTGGAGTTATTTTCTATCAACGTCTACACCATCTTGTAAGTAGTAAATTGCACGCTCGCAGTCGTGGTCGTGTACAGATTCTAACTCGACAACCAACAGAGGGGCGTGCTCGTCAAGGTGGATTACGATTCGGAGAAATGGAACGTGACTGTTTAATCGCTCACGGTGCATCAATGGTAATCAAAGACAGATTACTTGATGAATCAGATGGTTGGTCACTAATGGTTTGTAACAATAGTGGATGTGGCCATATTGCCTACTATGATTGGAAGAGACGAACACCTGTATGTCCGGTTTGTGGAGATAGGGCTGATGTTCATTCTGTGCAAACTTCTTATGCATTCAAACTATTATTGGATGAGATGAAAAGTCTTGGTGTCGCTATGCGGCTAGAACTGGAGGACAAAAGATGAGTGCCCGTGGAGTAGCTCAAATCCCAAAGAGGATTGAGTCGATTAAATTCAGCCTAATGGACCCGAATGAAATTCGTAAGATGTCTGCTGTTGAGGTTAAAACAGCTGACACATACAAGGACGACGGTCATGCCTTCAAGCAAGGTTTAATGGATCCAAAGATGGGTGTCATTGATCCCGGGATTCGATGTGAAACTTGTGGTAATAAGCATGATGAATGCCCAAGTCACTTTGGTCATATAGCACTTGAACTTCCAGTGATTCACATAGGATTTACAATGCTAATCAAGACTTCACTCAAGTCTACATGCAACGATTGTAGCCATATTTTGCTACATAGTGCTACAGATACCCACCCATTAGATCCGGAGAAATCCGAACAAGATTACTATCGAGATCGTGTTGCAGATGTGATGCGCAAGCATGGTGTCGGTTCTACAGAATTCAAGAAAATTATCAAGGAGATTGAGAAAGAATGCTCAAGTGCTAAGCGTGCAATATGCATGCATTGTGGTTCCGAACAAGGGAAAATAATGCTTGATAAGCCTTCAACATTCAAGGAAAAGAAAGCCGACAAGGGTGAGCACAAGCTCAATGCAAGAGATATTAGAGAATGGTTAGAAAAAATACCTGACAAGCATCTTATTTTCCTTGGTATGGATAGCGCTTCAAGTAGACCTGAATGGTCGATAATGAAGGTTCTTCCAGTACCTCCAATTACTGTTCGTCCATCTATTACTCTAGATAGTGGAGATAGGTCTGAAGACGACTTGACTCACAAATTAGTTGATGTTTTGCGTATTAATCAGCGTCTAAGGGAAAATCGTGATGCTGGCGCTCCACAATTGATTGTCGAAGATCTTTGGGAATTGTTACAATATCATATAACTACATATTTTGATAATCAGACTAGCGGAATTCCACCTGCTCGCCACCGATCAGGTAGACCTCTGAAGACTCTTTCTCAGCGGCTCAAGGGTAAAGAGGGAAGATTCCGTAGTAATCTATCAGGTAAGCGTGTAAATTTCTGCGCTCGTACGGTAATTAGTCCTGATCCTAACTTGGGAATCAATGAAGTGGGTGTTCCAGTTAGGACAGCCAAGGAACTAACGGTTCCTATTAGAGCAACTAGTCGAAACAGGGAACAATTACGTAGAATGATTCTGCGTGGACCAGATACTCATCCTGGAGTTAATTACATCATCCGGGGCGACAACTTCCGTGTTCGTATTACTGAACGAACGAAGTATATTTGGTCCGGTTTCAGATGTCTAAATCCAGACTGTCATTCCGGAAGCGATGATGAGCCATATGCCGGTTATCGGCCTGATTTGAATGCAGTTCTTCCAGCTCCAAACTTCCTGCCTGGTCTAGAATTGATGAAGCAGATGAAGAGAACTGCAATGGGTGATCTTGAAGAAGTTTGGTCAGTGGATCTCGAATCGACAATTTCTAATCTTCGTGGAGAAGATAAAAATGGTCAATCATTAGCTAACGATGACCCACGTGCAATGATTCATTATCGCTGGGTTTGGGAACAGAGCAATCCAGATGAATATCTTCCTGATCATCTCGAGGTAAACTGCCCTCACTGTGGTAGCCCTTCGATTGAGGACGAACATGGAGAGGTTTATCGAACAGAAGTCGAGGATCGTCTTTCGACTTATGATAGAGATGGAAATCCAAGACCTGGTGTCATTGTCGAGCGTCACTTAATTGATGGGGACGTAGCAATATTCAACAGACAACCCTCTCTTCATAGAATGTCAATGCTTGTTCATGAAATTAGAGTGATGGAAGGAAATACTTTCCGTTTCAACCTAGCAGATTGTACGCCTTACAATGCTGATTTCGATGGTGATGAAATGAACTTACATGTTATTCAATCGGAAGAAGCTCGTGCAGAGGCAAAGATACTCATGAGAGTTCAGGAACACATCATCACTCCTAGATATGGTGGTTCTGTGATTGGTGGAATTCACGACCACATTTCTGGAGCATACCTTCTCACTCACGGAGAAAGAATACTTCCCAAGGAACTCGTAATGGAAATACTGGGAGCCATAGGTTGGGATGGAGTTCTTCCTGAGGAATCAGAACATAATGGAGTCGTAGGATACCTTGGAAGCGATGTCCTAGGTCTTATTGTTCCTGCCGGATTTAAACTAGATTATACAAGTAGAACTGGTGATGAAGTAAAAGTCACTTCATCTGGAAAAGTTTCTGGAACTATCGATAAGCGTGGTATAGGTGCGGAAGATGGTCGCCTTCTCGATGCAGTTGTTCAAACTCATGGTACAGACAAAGGTGCTGAGTTCATAAATAGAATGACAAAAATGACAATCGCAGTTTGTACATCTATGGGATTCACTACAGGTATTGACGACGAGGACCTTCCTCCACAGGCTAAGGCTGAAATTGTTGAAATCAACTCACGTGCTAGCGAGGATGTTGATGCAGAACTTTTGAAGTTTGGAAAAGATGGTCGCCGATATGAAACAAGGCCTGGACGAACACCTATTGAGACACTAGAAGAGAATATTCTCCAACTTCTTGATTCTGCTAAGTCCGAGTCAGGAAATGTCGCGAAGTCTTACTTAGGGGAAGACAACTCTGCTGTAATTATGGCTACATCCGGAGCCCGTGGTTCTATGGATAACTTGGCTATGATGGCGGGCTCTATTGGTCAACCGAAAGTTCGTGGTAAGCGCCTAGAGCGTGGTTATCATGAGCGAGTTCTATCGCACTTCCCTCGAGGTGTTAAGGGTGCTGAAGAGAAAGGATTCGTTGCTTCTTCATTCAAAAAGGGTCTTGAACCAACTGAATTCTTCATGTTGTCAGTATCAGGTAGGGAATCTCTTGTTGATACTGCAGTTCGTACTTCTAAGTCAGGATATATGCAGCGTCGTCTGATAAATGCAATGGACGATTTGAGAGTCGCTAATGACGGAAATGGTTCTGTTAGAAATACAGCAAATAGGATTATTCAATTTGAATATGGAGAGGATGGAATTGATCCTTCTCGCAGTCGAAAGGGAATGCCATTCGATATCAATCAGGTTCTTGATGACGCATTAGGGAGTGATGAATAATGGTAGTTAAGAGTGCAACCAAGAAGAAATTAATGGATCTAGGGATTCAAGAGGAGTTTGCACATAGGCTAGCCGATGACCGAAAATGGGACGACGTGAAGGTTCTATCCCCTGGAGAAATCGCTCAGATTTGTGCTACAGATTCGGGGATGGCTCAAAAAATCAGTGAAGTTATTCAAGGCTCAACTAAGTCTGCAATGAAGGATAAGGCGACTGAGAAAACAGTTGTCCGTCGTCGTGTGGTATCTCGCCGCCGAAAGAAGAGTATCTTGCCATTGCAAGACTATGATGTTGAATCTAAGATGGTGCAAATCCATAGAGATATTGACTCTGATAATCCATTATTTATTCAGTTGAGCGATGTTGCTGCAAAACAAAATATCAAGATTACACCCAAAACAATTGATGACTTAGTCAAAGGAGTTTTGTCTAGAGGTACTAAGAAACTAACAGCTGCTCAGGCCAAAAAAGTAATCTTGAGCGCCGACTCAAGCATGAGTTATTCTCGTGTAGATCCTCATGAGGCAGTAGGTATTACTACAGCACAATCTATTGGAGAACCAGGGACTCAAATGACAATGAGGACATTCCACTATGCTGGTGTGGCTACTGTCAACGTAACTCAAGGTTTACCACGTGTAATTGAGATTGTAGATGCTCGTAAAGTACCTAAAACTCCAACAATGAAGGTATATCTAGAAGAATCTAATTCTAAGGGCAAACCACTACGAACTGATGAAAAGAAGGTTCAAGAAATCGCTGCATCTCTTGAAACTACAACAACTAGGGACATTGCTTCAATTGATGTCGATGTTGCTCAAAGACATCTAAATCTTGAATTGAACCGTTCGAATCTTAAACTCAAGAAGATGACTGGAGCCGAGGTTCGCGACAAGCTTTCTAGGGCTCTAAGACTCTATATTTTGGCTGATGATGAGGTTCGACCGAAGGTTCTGAAAATTATTCCTGGTGTTACTAAAGAAGATGATCTAGCCGATCTTGCAAATGACCCTCCAACTTATACTGCTCTTCTTCAACTAGAAGACAAGGTCAAGAAACTAAGGCTGAAAGGACTTCCAGACATTGTCCGAGCTAATGTTCAGGGTCCTCATCGAGAAACTGGTGAATATTATATTGCAACTATTGGTTCTAATCTTGCTCGAGTCAGTGAGTTCGCCGGTGTTGATCGAGGGAAAACCTACACTAATAATATCAATGAAATTTACCAATATCTTGGAGTTGAGGCTGCAAGACAGGCGATTATTAATGAGATGGTAGCCACACTTGAAGGGGCTGGGTTGGAGGTTGATGTTCGTCATCTAATCACTGTGTCTGATGTTATGACGAGTGAAGGCGAGGTTCGCGCAATTGGAAGGCATGGTGTTAGTGGTACAAAGCATAGTATTCTTGCACGTTCAGCCTTCGAAGTCACTGTCAATCACTTACTAAGAGCAGGTATTATTGGAGAACGTGATGAACTACGTGGAGTTACTGAGAATATTATTGTTGGTCAACCCGTAGCGCTCGGAACAGGTAGTGTAGAACTTTTCTATATCCCTGAAGAAGCCGAGGTTTGATGGAGGAATATTATGGATTTAGCAAGACAACTTAAACAAGGAATTACGACAGGAAATGTCCTTTTTGGGCAGCGTCAAACTACTAGTGCATGTACAAAAGGAGATGCGCGTTTAGTAGTGGTAGCTGCTAATTGCCCAACTGATTTCATCACTGATTTAACTACTCGGCATCCTGATGTACCTGTACATCGGGTCATTATGGTGAATAGACAATTAGGGGCCGCCTGTGCTAAGCCATTCCCAGTTAGTGCACTATGTGTAATTGATCCAGGCCAATCAGATTTGCTAACATTAAGTCCAAATTTGTAATCTCGAGAAATTCTCTAGTAGCATTAATTGAACTAAATTGAATGAACTCTAGCGTTTTATTCAAAGTAGATATGGTTATCAGATGCCATGGATGGTACAGTACGGGATATGTTACACCTCCGTGGTGTTCGCATCTCTCCTGTTGAAGGATTTAGCGAAATCATTGGGTTTCGTTGCTTGGGTGTGGCCGAAAAAATCCCTGATTTTGAAAATCAAGGAGGCTCTTTAGTACACATTTGGCACGTCTCTAGGGAAACATTACCCGTTAGTGTTTCTGAAGCCGAAAGATGGCTAGTAGATGCCCCCCCAGGTCGCCATTGGATACTTAGTGAACGTGAATTTTCAAAACCGGCACATCAGATTTTGTCTAACGTTACAGTAGAATTTTGGGGGCCTGAGAAACTCGCTCGATGGATTGGTGAATCTGTATTACGAGGAGACATGTCGGCCCAAATTTCTTTAGATTCTGAGGAAATTGATAATGTCCATCAAGAAGTAATAATTTCAGAATATGAGATGACAAAAGTTCTCTCTTCAAAAATTGACCTTGAAGAATGGTTAATCCAGAGAGGAATGGAACACGTGGACTCTAATCCAGTACTATTACAGGCGACAATTTGGACTGTTCACGGGTCCTTAATTAGTCCAAGTGGATTAAATGAATCTCATTCTTGGAGGGTTCTTGAAGACCCGTGGGCTGAAAAATTAGAACTACATGACGAATCTGAAATGTTGAGAAATTCTCCTAATATCCGATTATTAAAACCTCAGGGTAATAAGTGGTTAGAAGATAATGATTTGAGAACTATGTTAATTGGTATTCTAGAAACACGCCGCCAGAAAGAAGATGATTCTAGAAAAAGTGTGGTTCGTAGTACAATGCTAGAGAGGTGGGAATTTGATTATGAAAATGCTAGTCTAGAGAGGACTCCAGCTGCAATACCTGGATGGATATTGAAAACTGGAGGTGTAACTGAGATTCTTCATTCTCGAAATGGTCGTAGTTACGACATTAATTTCGCTGAAGAGCCATGATTTCATCAGTAGATAGAGTATCTCCAGACATTAGACGTGTCATTAAGTCAGTGACTTCTACTTGTTCTTCATTAATTGCGTCTCCTGAGTCTCTCGCTTCTAGTGTTTTTAGAAGATCTTGCATAGAGTGGATACAGCGTAAAGCGACAATATATCGACTGTGCAATGAATCTGCTTCTCTTTTTGCTCGAGTAACTCCAGCTTGTGCTTTGTTTGCTTTTTCACGGAGTCTATCTACCTCATCAGATAATTCAGCCATTAAATCATGAGAGTCTTGGGCCTTAGAAACCGCTTTTTCTACATTTTTATGTGCTTTCTCCTGACTTTTTTCCGCATCTCGAAGACCTCTCTTCATTTCTCTTATACCGCCACCCTTATCATTTTCTTTTGCATATTTGAGTTCTGCAGATAATTTTTTCATTTTACCCAGATATTCTCTTTCTTTTTTCCCAAGAAATCTCCCTTGTTCATACATTTTTTCAAATTTATCCATTTCTGCGCGAATTCGAGCAGGAGGGCGCGTTTTCTCAACTTTTTCTTTTTCTGCTTCTTCACTTTGTTTTTCTATTTGTTCTCTGAATTCAGTTCTAATTTTCTTTAATTCCCCTGAGAATTCTGCACGCAGTTCTTTTAAATCGCGAACTATCTGATTTTGTTCATCCCTCAGACCTTTTTGGTTTTGAACTTCTGTAATTAATTCCTTAACCTGTCTGTTTAATTCATTTCTTTGATCAAGCAATGCACGAACTTTTGAATTCCATTGATCACGTTCCTCGCGATTGTATGAAATTTGTTCGTCAATTTGCGAACAACGAGGAGTCAGTACATCTCGAACATCTTGACTTTGCATCGTCATTAGTACTTCCCTCCTGATTCTTCCCGATGCGATTTCCATATAAGGCATAGTATTGATTTAGAAAAAAATAATTTTTGTTTTATTCCCTTTTCGCAGCGGAATTACCTTTCCGAGGCCCTCCTCTTGTGACCCCTAATTTCCTTTTTTGCTTTTTTCCAGTTCGTAGTTTTTGATTTTCCTGAGGTTTTGTTTCTTCTGTAGCAGGTGTGGATAAATCTGTCAATCGTCCTGAATCAAGCAGAGCACTCAGCTCTGTTGTATTTAGAGCCCCTCCTTTACTTGCTCTTTGTTTGACATCAGATAGGCGGATTGGTTTCCCCCTTGAACTAGTAATTTTCAGATAAGATCGTAGTAATCCTAGATTTTTCCGAATCATTTTTCTTTCTTCTTTTATCTTATCTAGACGCTTATCTATTCCCGATATTCTCTTACTCATTTTTCTGATTTCATTACGGGTGACATTATCCGAGTTAATTTCCGATTCTTCTACAGCGGCATCAACAGTTTCTTTCTTAATTTTGCGGGTTGCATCTAATTTGTTTGTGATTTCTCTAATCGATTCAACAAACTTAACATATTCTTGATGCGCATTTTCTGCCTCCCTTTTCTTGACGATGGCAACTTGTAATTCAAAAAACCGGCGAAAAGAATCTAATTCTCTAGGTAATGTAGGAACTGTGGTCAGGTCATTGTCAATTGTGGTTAGTTTCACGTATGTTTCAGCAATCCATTCTTCAAGGACACTAGCAGGTGGTGGGATTAATCGATTCATTTCATCTCTAGTTTTCCGGCATAAATCGGCTTTTTTCTTTATTGTATGGAATTCTTTTAACAATCCTTTACGTTCAGAATTTGCCTCTTCAATACCTCCAATGGCTGCACGTAATGATTTTACAATTTTGATTTGCTCCCTTCTATCATCTTTAAGAGTGTTAAATTCATCATCTAATGTTCTGAGTTTTCGTTCTTGATTTGAAGAACGTTCAACAATTTCTTCATGAGGAATTGTTTCTAATTCGCTGAAATCAATGTCACTCATTCCTCTTCACCACCCTTTTTTCGAGGGGCAGGGGTAGTCTTTTCCTTTATTCTCTTCTTTTTCTTTGATTCTTTTTTTGCAAAAGAGGATGGTCCTCCTCCTTCTACAATTTTTCGACTTGCCAATAAGTCAGGAAACCCTTGCCCTAATTCTTCGAATCCATCCTTCAATCGCCTTTCCCAGTGACTTATTGCTTCGTCAGATTGATGCAATAATTCCTTAGCTCGGTCCTTTTGTCTCCTAATTTCTCGCAATTCATCTAGCAGAGCCCTTTTCTTTTCATGCAATGGTTGAGCCTTTTCTACAGCCTTTAGCATATCTCGATGGGATTTATCTGCTGTTTTGAAGAGTTTAGACATTTTTCTTCGTGAATCAATGTATTCCGCCATTTCCGGATTTGTTTCTCTTCGATATTGTAGCCATTTTTCATTCTTTTCAAGCAATTTTTTTCTTTGGTCGAGTAATTTTTTTTCTGCTTTATGATCAAGTGCAGATGTCTGAATCAACTCTTCAATAGTTTCTAGTTCTTCAAAGAGTTTCTCTTTTTTCCATTCAGGATCTAGGTTTACCATACCTCCCGAATCAATCAACTCATTTCGAAATCCTCGTACCTTTGGTAGTAAGCCCCCAGCATCTTTTTGAGCACTGTCACGGATTAATTTTAGACTTGAAACAGAATCGTTTGCTTGTTGATGTTTTTCAACAGCTCTAGATACCTTTGGTTCAAGATTTTGTTCTTCGGCCTCCAAGGTTCTAATTACTGTTGGCAACTGTTCTTTCAGGAGAATCCTTCTGTTCAGTAAGGCTTTCGCCATCACCTCAGGAGGTACGCTCAGAAGTTCTTTTGTGTTCATGGGCAATCGGCCCAATTGCAAACCTGCAATAAAGGTCACTACGTGACCTTGAAATGGGGGTCCCTTCATACGCTGTAATATTCGCAGGCATTATGGATGAAAGGCACCCCTGGAGGTAATTCAGCACTGAGTGTGTTGCTTGCTACCCTTATCCTAACCAACATTGCTTTTATTTGTACAGCTGAATCTAGATTTGAGATTGAGAACTCCTCTGACTGGGACCTAACTGTAATTAATGGTGATACAAATCAACCCTCTGGAAACTCTAGTGTTTTCCAAGGAGATCTTATTTCTATCTCAATTGAGGTATCTAATTCTGACATATCGGCAGGTCATGATGAATGGATATTCCGAATGATTATAGGTGAAGATTCATCTCCTGATTTATCCGGATTTTTAGATGGGGCCAATGAAACTATTCCTGTAAACATTTCATTCGGCCCCCTGCCTCAGGGTTTTGTTGAATTGCTTTTTATGATTGATTCTTCAGGTGACACGGAATCACTCTTCCTCAATGTTGAACCTAATCCTTTGAATTTAACTGCAGCAGGAAATAATGATGTCGCGTTAATTGGAGAGCCAGCCCATGTAGGTGACGAATTGACTGCTTCTATTCTAGTTCATAATCAGGGGGTTGTTCCTCAAAGTGCATATCTTGAATTATCTCTAGATTCTACGGAGTTTGCTGTTGGTTTACCCGTGGTGATTAATCCCGGTTCAAGTCGTGAAATTAGTTCGAGCATAACTCCGAATTCTTCTGGTCAGAGAATTGTTAATTGGCGTGTAGTTTGCGATAATGGTGGCGTTGCAAGTGAATTAAATGGTTCCTTGAATCTTCAAGTTCTACCTTCTCAATCTATGGATTTAGTGATTGAAGATACTCATTGGTCAATTGCTGAAGGATTACATTCGAAATTATCAATTTATCTTTCCGAGGGCCAATCAAGGGAGGTAAATGTGGAAATTTCATTTATTTCCCAAACTATTGAGTCAAATGCACAATCCTTCAATATTACTCTAAACCCAGGTGTGAGGACATTACCTCTATCTTTAGGACAACCTTTTGCTGATGCAATGATAGTTCGAATCACAGCACTAGATTGGTCCCCAGTTTCTTCTATAGAAAACATACATGAATTAATTGCACCCACCCTCGTTCTTTCGATTGAATCATCAGTTTCGATTCCGGAAATTCCAGTTCCTGATGAATCTGTAGTTCTACCCTATGAATTAACTAATTTAGGAAATTCTGCAACTCTTGTTGGAGAAGTTATGGCCATAAGGACATCCGATGGTATGATTCTTGATTCCAAAGCCGCACCTATTGTCTCTCCTCAGGAATCTTTTTCAGATGAATTTAGCATTGAATCATGGCCCAATTCGGAAGTTGTTGAGATTGAAATTGTCTGGATTACCAGTTCAGAAACTCAGAGATTGTTGATAGAAATAGATACATTTTCAGAAGAAGAAGGAGGAATTAATCTTCCCTTTGATTTGAAAGCCGCAATTTATGGTTCTGTTTCGGGAATTATCTTAGTCATGTTCTTCCTTGTAGTATATCGAACATTTTCTGAAAATATTGATGATACTGGCCAATCTCGTTTTAATAAAATTCGGGAATCACGTGGAGAAAAAAAGAAGGCGATTAGGGAGACAAAAATAGAAATAAAATGCCCCGAATGTGCTCAGAGACTTAGAATCCCTTCTTCGCACTCTGGTGCTGTAAAGTGTCCGGCTTGCGTTGCAAGATTTTCTGTTAATAACCCAGACGCTGATACATCAATAACTTCTGAAGAATCTACTATTTCGCATTCCGACAAATCTGAAAAAGAAGTTTTATCTAATCAAAAAGAATTTATTTCTAGATCAAATGATGATATTCTTTCATGTCCTTCTTGTGATCAAAAACTGAAGATTCCGCTTGATAAACGTCCCATCAAGGCACGTTGTCCTGCATGTAGGTGCGAGTTCTTTGCTGAGGTTGGTAATGATGAATGAGCTGAGTGAATTTGAGGAAATGTATCTCAAATGTATGTGGGAACTGCATAGTGAAAACCCAGATGCTATCGTTAAAACTACTGTTTTGGCAGAATCTATGGGTGTCAGTCCAGCCTCCACAACAGAAATGATTCAGCGATTAGCCTCCCGAGAACTCGTCACATATATTCCTTACAGAGGTTCTCGCCTCACTTCTGAAGGTTTTTCTATCGCGGCCAGAATAAAACGCAGGCAATATCTTTTGGAAATTCTATTATCTGATATAATCGGCTTTACTGGAGACGCCAACCTTGCTGCTTGTAGATTGGAACATTCTATTGATGACGAATTAGAGGCCTCTATTGATCGATTGTTGGGTTACCCTGATCGGACATCATCTGGTCATAGGATTCCTGTAGTTGAAAGAGAAGTAAGACCTTTTGAAGGAAATATTCTATTGCCAATTGCGAATTTTCCTGAAGGAAAAATTGGACGTGTTGAGATTATTGCCGTTAATGGTCCAGAAGCAATCACTCTAGAAAAACTGGGATTGAAGATTGGATCTCATGTTGAAAAAACTCAAGGAGATTTATTACTAAATGGTGAGCCAATATTAATCTCTGAGTCACTTCAAAAGAGAATCCTAATTCGAACGGAGATGGTATAATCGAATCTGATTCAATTGATGATTTCCCCCAAACTCTTGAAGAGTTGGCCATTGAGATATCTGAACTTGATGAATCACACATTAATCAACAACTTACCAGCATAGAACCTACTAGAAATACATCCTCAATTGAAGAGGCGGGTTACAAATATACCGAACGTCTCAGAGATCGTGAAAGGTTATTGCTGAGGCTTGATAGATTACTAATTTCTGGCGGAACAAGGTTAGTTCTCTTCCTCCCGATGCTTGTGGTAATCAATTTCGGACTAGCACAGTCATACAGAAATACTACTCCTGAATGGTGGCTAGAACACGTTCAAGAAGTCATTCAGGTTGAAATGTCGACTGGAATGCATATATTGTCTGTCTTCATTCTTTTCGCCGATTTATCTCTTCTACTAGTTTTGTTTCTCTTATTGACATTAACAAGGAAGATTTTCCGTCTAGAGGCAGAATCGTTGACTCGTGCAGGTTTGACTTTCAAAAGTTCACACGGCTATGCTGAGATGCGAGCAATAATCAATGGTTCACGTAGGCAAGTTGTCGCTACTATGACCTTATTATTCGCATCAGCAGTTTTTCTATTGGTAGCTTTACAATTAAGCACAGATGGAGATTTATCCCCGCGTCTAGTTTCCTTCTCTACTGGAACTTTACTAGCAGGTCAAGGTGTTTATCTTGTATCTAATCAGAAACGATTCAATGCAAATGAACCTTGGGGGATGTTAGATTCTTTCTCCCCCCCTATTCACCCTGCTCTATTGCGCCGACCATTTTCTGATGTGATAAAAGCCCATGTTGATCCATTACTAGCGGTTCGAATTTCTGAATATCTCCGTAGTGTTGAAGATCAGGTGAAAACCAACTATTCAATTTCTCAAATACAAGAAATACTTCTTCATTTACTCCATCTTAGGAGGAAGTCTCTAATTGATGAAGATGAATTCCGAAAATCTATTGAATCAATGATTGAAGCAGAACCTCTTGATCGTTTATTCAATCATCCTGAACTGGGTGAGGAAACTTGGGAACGTCTTTTGTCCCGTGCACAACTGGACTGTGCGCCATTTTTTAGATTACATGATCGCCTATTCATGAGATATGAATCTGGTCGGAGTAATGATATTTGGTTCGATGTTGATATGGAAAATCTAGTTGTGGGGCCTGCTAATTTGTTTGCTTTTGTACTTAATCAAACTAATGAGCCAATTGATTTGATACTAAGAGTCCAAACACCTGATTTTCGACCTAATGAGTGCGTATATAGTTTGAAACTGAACCCTTTCAGAGATATTGAAGATGGTTTATTGAATAAATCTCGAATTACTGAAAATCTTCCTAATTTATTAGCCTCTACTAGAATAATCTGGCAGAGCCTCCTCCCTTCATCTAATGGTGAAGCAACTGTCACAATTAGACTCGAAGACACAGATGGGAATCTTGTTTCAGGTAGAGTTCTGACCGTCCAGATTCGTTCAGATTTGTTCTCTAGATTACGCCTAACCACAGGTGCAATATTCATTGTGGGAGCAATCATTGCAATTCTTTCCCCTATTCTTCCATTTATTGGTTCTATTCTTGGCCTGTGAAATTAATGCAGGTCCATTGAATAAGGATGCGTACTTCGGCCAATCGTGTCCGATGAGTCTACCAACCCCGATGACGACCTTAGGACTCGTCTTCATGCAATGGAGACAAAACTAAAGCGCATGCGTGAATCAAGAAATACTCATAATGAGAATGCTCGCAGGGCCGCTGAATCTAGGAATGCAGTTCAAGAACAGGCAAAGAGTCTCCGAGATGATATTGACGCTCTGAAAGAGAAGCAAAAAGAAATACGTGTTCGTGCAAAATTACACAAAGCCCGCCGCGATGAAATTCAGAGTCATATTCGTGAATTAATTTCAAAGAAAAGAGGACGTCGTGATGATGAAAGAGGTGCAAAATCAATAGTCATCGAACTTTCTGAAACTGAGGCTGAAATAGAAAAAATTGAGACTCGTCTTGAAACGGATGGTAGCCTCAAATTAGAGGATGAAAATAAGTTACTCAAACATCTCAAAAAACTCATAGGTAAGCGCAATGAACTACTACCCTCTGTTGAAGAATATCAAACAATTACAATAGATCTCGGCGATATGGACGAGTCTATCTCGCGTTTGAAAGCAGAGGCTGATTCTGAACATCAGGCAATGGTTGATTCTCATAAAGAGGCCGATGAGGTGTGGGAGGAAATTAAACCAATGTTCGAAGAAAGAGACTTCCTCCGTGCAGAGGGCGATAGACTACACAATGCCTTCGTCGAATCACGAAAATCTGCGGATGAGGTACATAATGAGATGAAAGTGCTTCTCGATCAAGTCAATGAAATTAGAGATACTATGAAGGCTCAGCGTGAGGAGCGAGAGAAAACTATCCGTGATCACAATGAATCTGTTAGAGATGCTCTAAGGGCCCCATCTGAGAATGAGGAACTTGCCGAATCATTGGAGGGGATGTTCCTTGAGAGTGGTTCACTAACTCTAGGTGGCACAGGTTCTGAAGACAATCCCTCACCGACTAGTGAAAAATCTTCATCAAAGAGTAAGAGACGTCGCTTAGGAACTACTCGTGGCCGTATCTGAAATGAATGCGACTTTACCAACCGCGTTCTTCAAGTCGAACATCCAAGGTTTCAATCTCTAACCCTGGCATTGGTTCTCCAATCATTGCACTTGCTTCAGCAACAATTTCTGGATTTTCAAAGTGATGAGTGGCTAGGACAATTGCATCTGCAGTATTTGCGGGATCTGAGCTTTTGAAAATCCCAGAACCGACAAAGATTCCATCCATCCCATGCTGCATCATTAGTGCTGCATCAGCAGGAGTTGAAATTCCTCCTGCTGAAAATGTAACAACAGGTAGTCTTCCTAGTCTTACAACATCATCTAGTACAGATTTTACTTCATTTCGCAATTCTCCTAGTGTACCGAAGGGAGTTTGCTCGGGTTCTATATTAAATTTGGAAATTTTCTCAACTCTATGATATCCTTCCATTATTGTGTCCAACATTGTCTGTAATTCTGACTCATTTGCTTTGCGAGCATATTCTATTTCATTTGTAACAAGTCTAGCATGTTGAACAGCACTTACGACGTTCCCAGTCCCAGCCTCGCCTTTTGTTCGCATCATGGCTGCTCCTTCTGCAACTCTACGAACAGCTTCTCCAAGATTTGTACAACCACAGACAAATGGTATAGTAAAATCATTCTTTGCTATATGGAAAAACGGATCTGCCGGTGTCAGAACTTCAGATTCATCAACCATATCTACTCCAAGAGTTTCTAGCACTCTAGCCTCTTCGTCGTGACCAATTCTTGCTTTGGCCATAACTGGAATACTAGTTGTTTCAATAATTCCCTTAATCAAATCAGGATGACTCATTCGTGCAACTCCGCCGTCTGCGCGGATATCTGCAGGAACTCTTTCGAGTGCCATTACTGCAGTCGCCCCTGAATCCTCAGCAATGTGTGCTTCTTCAGCATTAACGACATCCATGATGACGCCGCCTTCTTGCATTTTCGCGAATCCTCGCTTCAGCAATTCCGTACCGTGACGCATCTTCTTCAAGTCGACTCGGTTAGGCATAACCGAGCCTCACGGCACGCCTTCATCAATCTATGTTTGAAGCCTAGTGCTTAAATTGGTCTAATCAATCAGCGAGTACTGGTGAATCTCCAGTAGCAATTTCAAAATCTGGTGCTTCTGCTTCATTCCTGTCTATCCAAACTATTTCTTCATCTGGAACATCTGTATCTGCGAAAATAGCCCCAGCTGGACATTCAGCAACACATGCAGCACAATCAATACACTCATCTGGATCAATTACCAGATAAGTGTCCGTTTCTCGAAAAGCCTCCACTGGACACACTGCCACACAATCTTGGTACTTATGGTCAACACATCCGCTTGTTACTACGTGAGTCATATCATTCCCTGATTCTGCGATTGAACTACAACATAAGAATCCAACGGATTCCAAGACAATAAATGGCAGAATTAACTATGCTAGATGATCCGAGATAAGACTCAATAATATTTCCTCTGGATTTTGACCAGGGTATGCTTCAATCTTGAATTTCCCCTTCACTCCAATCTTTCTAGAGTCACCGGTTGCTATTTTCATATTGCCTTGAACCAATTCATCAATATCCAATCTGATGTGGAGTGTTTTATCTTCGTCGATATATGTTGCAATGTCCCTTTCAATCATATTTTCAAGTACTTCTCGCCCTAATCCAAGGAAACTTTCTCTTGCATTCTTCTTTCGAGAAATAGTTAGCTCCAATGTCGTTTGAGGTGCCCCATGATATGATTTCGATTTTTCATGAATAACTTCACCTTTACAGTTAGAAAGGGAGAGCAATGCATTTTCAATAAGATTCAGATCATCTACAGCGCTACAATGAACACGCCAGACGGCACTATGTAGGCTCATGGACCTTGGAAGTGCTAACCGTCCTTGAATACAGCGCTTCACATCTGTCAAGCGTTAGTGCACGGTGGCTTTCATTCATATACTGGAGGTGGGTCGCTCGGCTCGCAAACGGGGTAGCCCCCGATACGAGGTGTTTCTCATGGCAAAGGGCGCAAAGGCAAGGGCAGCGGCACGCAAGCAGAGAGACAAGTGGAAGTCAAAGCGCTGGTTCACTATACGAGCACCTCGTAATCCATGGTCTTTCCGAGTAATCGGAGAGACTCTTGCTGAAGACACCGATCAATTAATCGGACGCAAATTCGAGATAATGCAGAACGAACTTGACGGCGATTTTTCAAAAATGCACGTCAAGGTAGTGTTCAGACTTTCTGAGGAACTTGGCGGCGACGTCCTAACTGAATTTGTGGGACATGATGTATTGAAGGATCATATCCGTCGTCAAGTTCGCCGACACCGAGGAAAAATTGACGACACTGTTGATGTTGTTACAGAGGATGGATACTACATTCGATTCAAACCTCTTGTAATTTCTCGTTCCAGAATCAAATCCAGTCAGAAGGATGAGATGAGAGCACGTGCCCGTGATGCAATAATGCAGATGGGTGCAACTTCAACATGGATTCAGTTACAGAAGGCCGTCCTTGATGGGTCGATGGAATCTAAGGTAAAAGAAGCAGTTTCTACTATTAGCCCAGTCCGTACAGTTATGATTCGCCGTAGTCAAATGCTACAGAGCGGAGTTACTGTAGATGAGGGTCCGACTCTTGATGAAATCCATGCAGAGGAAAAAGCCGCCGCAGCAGCAGCAGTCGAAGAAGTCGATGTTCTTGCTGCAGCAGAAGCTAGTGCCGAACTTTCAGAAATTAACGAGAGCCCAGAAAGTTCTGAATCGGACGAAGAAGCAGAATCTACTGTAGAAGAGCCGGAAATTGTCGAAGACGAATCTGACTCGGAGCCATCCCCAGACTTCGCGTCAATGACCGTCGCTGAACTAAAAGTACTACTCAAAGAGGCTGGAAAACCAGTATCTGGTAAGAAAGCAGATCTTGTAGCCCGTCTTCAAGAATGATAACAGGCTAGAATGAATAATTCTGATGCGGTAACGCCTTGAACATTAACCCTAGGCGAGTAACATGGTCCGAGTAGCCGTACTGTGTGGTACTGGCATGAGTTCTTTGGTGGACAATTTGATTCATCAAGAGGAAGACTCAACAAAAATTAGGATTGAGTCTACATGGGGCAATGTCCCATCTTTGTTGATTAATACTGCCGATGGTGAAGTACTTGTCATCGATAGACACCATGCGGATGGAAATATCCGAAAACCCCCTCACGAAATCGAACACCGTGCCAATATTCACGCTGCGGTTTCCATCTCACCTGACCTAATTCTTAGTATCAATTCAGTTGGAACAATGCGTGAAGACCTACCTCCTGGTGATATCGGAATCGCTGGTGATGTACTTGATTTGTCCATACGACCGTGGACATTTCATGACGACGATGCTATACACGCGGATAGAACTAAGATTTTCAATGAGAAAGCAAATCAAATTTGTAAAATCGCACTCCAAACTCAGCAGCAAAATGTTGTTGATGGTTTAATTGTAGCACAATGTATTGGTCCACAATTCGAATCACCCGCTGAAATTGACGCTTTAGTTCGTCTTGGAGCCGATGTCGTTGGTATGACTTTAGGACCGGAAAGCCGTTTAGTCGCTGAGTCAGGCATCCCTCATGCAGCCCTATCATGTTCTTCTAATTGGGCTGCTGGTAGAACTCCAGGTGATAGAGATGCTGTAATTGATCATCATGCTGTAGATTCTATGGCAGCAAGTATGAGAAATCGGGTTGCAGCGTGTATTACTGAATTATTAAAATCATTATGATATAATTAACAAGGTGATTGGATGGTAGATTGGCGTCATGGAATTGCTTTACTTTTCGTTACTGCTTTTCTTCTACCTATGATTAAAGATGCCATTCAAGTATGGGATCAGGCAGAAAAGGAGCATGATGAGAATTGCAATCCTTTACTTACTGGTGGAATCGTCGATGCCGAATTGTGTTCTGAATTAGAGAATGATTCTTCTGCAAAGTTTCGTACTTTTTCTATTTTGAGTTTAGCAGCATTATTATCTGCAATTTCGGGCTTAGCCCTGATTCTTCCTTCAGGAGATGGCAGATATTCTCATCCACCTCCTGGCCTACGTTGATGAGTCTCCGGCCTTCACCAGCACCATGGCAAGGCGCGTGAGTGTGGATGATTGGATAGAGATAGAGGCGCAGGACAGTCCCGATGGCTCTTGGTTGTCGATGATGTCACGGGTTGCAGCTTTCCACCACAAGCACGCCTTCGCATCTAAGGAAAATAATGGACATGATATGGGTTATAGGGTCGCTTTGACGGTTGAAGAATTAGGTGAATTTGCTTCGGCGATAACCAAAGGTAAACCGGATGAAGAGGCTGCCGAAGAACTAGCAGATTTGTTAATTCTAATTCTTGGGCATTCACTAGCAATGAAAATTGATTTGGAGACCGAGTTTCACAAAAAGATGGATCGTATAATGAAAAGAAAGGCCCGAAGAGGGAAATTAGGAATCAGAGTTACCGAATATCAACCCGAAAACTAGTTCTTTGCTACTGAGAACTCCAATTGAGGTGTGCTTAGGTCTACTCCGTGTTCCTCTTGGAGGTCAAAGGCTGCCAAGTTGATTACATCTCTAATTTTCAATATTCTATATGGTTTTGAAACGTAATATGTCAATCTCCATCGTACTGCGTTATTGGCATTTTCTTTCAAAGAAATTTTTGGTTCCCTAGCCTCACTTAATCCATCGATATTCAGTTTAGCGGATTGGTAAACTGCACGAAGATAATTATTTACTATCTCTGTATTGGTTTCATATCCAATGTTAAAATCAACAAAATCTTTGAAAGGGCCTCCGTGATTTAGTTTGTAAAAATCAGTACGATTAGTCAATAAAGAGTGGTTGGGGACCTCTATATCATGACCTTGAACAAGATCTCTTATTCTTGTTTGTAAACCTCCTATTTCCATGACTATTCCCATGACATCCATGTCTGGAATTGAGATTACATCCCCTCTTTTTGCACTATTTCCACTTATGATTAAAATTCCACTTAGAAAATCCCTCAGCCAGTAATCTTTGGTTGTGAAAATCAAGAGTGCTAGGAATCCTACTGCACCAGTAGTTTCTAAGATTCCTGTAATACCCCAAATATTGATTAGAGTAATACCTGATGTAATTATAACAATTCCAAGTACAATTAATTCTAGAGTACGAGATGTGGCTGTTTCGACAGATCTAGAAGATCCCATGACATTGATATTTTCACCATACCTAATCAGAATCATTCCATCTGCTATATTGTAGATGAGATAGGAAATGAGTAAGCAAAGAGAAGATTGACTAATTTGCTCATCGGGAAATGAACTATCATTCATTATTATTGAGACAATGAAGGCTGCAAAAACGGTGAGGTTGAATGAATGAAGAGTACGCAATCTTGTTTTTGTTTTTGCTTCATCAATTTCACCATGTAATTGTGCAATTTGTTTTGAGAATAAGAATACAAACGCATTCACTGCGAAGGTGAAATATTCAATCCAACTTAAATTGTTTAATCGTTCGACCAACAAGTCAAGAATCATAACCATGACGCTAGGAGGTCGGGGTCAAGGATTAACTTATTTCCGGATTTGTATGAATTGTTGGGTTAAATCAAATATTGATTTGTCTCGAGACCATCCCGCAATCCACAAACTAAGCATGATTCCACCAATTTGGAATAATAGTCTGATAACATGTCCTATAGGTGATAGGGATGCGCCATCTCCTAGTTCAATATCGCCTATCCACATGTATAGATTAGCTGGGTATAAAATAACTAAGAGTATGGCGCTAGAGAATCCTGAAATTTCTCTTGTTTTTGGAATTATTAGTCCTAATCCAACTATTATTTCAACGACTCCACTTGCTAAAACCCAAAATGTTGCTGAGCCAAACATCGGAGGGACAATTGGCTCAAACCAACTTGTATCAGTAAAGTGCATTACTCCCGCATAAATGAAGAACATACCTCCTAATATGGAAAAAATTTGACGCGAATCCATTTCATCGCCGCTTCCAAATTGAATAGGTTGAAGAAAATTCGTTCTTATCATCTGCATCAACGGACTCTACTATTTGTTCAGACCAGTTTGTTTTGTCCCATTCAGGAAATCTAATATCACCACTTTCTGATGTATGTGTCACCGTCATATGAATTTCTTCCACCTCGTCAAGAAACATCTCGTAAATTTGCGCTCCTCCAATTATCCAACATTCTTCGCAGCCATCTGCATATGCAATTTCTATAGCGCGACTTGAGTAAAGTGCGGTTTCGGCTCCTTCATCTCGCCAGCTTGTATCTCTTGACATGACAATATTCAATCGCTCAGGTAGGGGGCGAAATGAGTCTGGTAATGATTCCCAAGTTCTTCTTCCCATAATTACAGCATTGAAGCCATCACCTTCTGTTAACTTCTTGAATCGAATCATATCTGAGGACAGTTTCCAAGGAAGTTCATTTCCTCGACCAATGTATCCATCTTCATCCATTGCTACAATCATCGCAATCTTCATTTTTTCACCTCAAATAGAAATTGGCGCGGAGATATGTGGATGATGTTCATAACCAAGAATTTGAATGTCATCTCCAGTGAATTCGTCAATATCCTGTATGTCTGGATTTAATTGCAACTGAGGCATATCAAGGGGAGTCCTTTCAATTTGCATTTTTGCTTGCTCAATATGGTTCAGATACAAGTGACAATCTCCTCCTGTCCAGATGAATTCACCAGCTTCAAGTCCACAAACTTGAGCCATCATACAAGTCAAAAGGCTATAGGAAGAAATATTGAATGGAACTCCAAGGAAAGCATCGGCACTTCTTTGATAGAGTTGACATGATAGTTTTCCATCATTAACATAGAATTGGAAGAAGGCATGACACGGCATAAGTGCCATTTCATCAAGTTCACCAACATTCCACGCCGAAACAATGATTCTGCGAGATTGTGGATTTGTCTTAATCAACTCTATTGCAGCCTGAATTTGATCTACAACTCGCCCGTCAGGAGTTTCCCATTTCCTCCATTGCTTTCCATAAACAGGCCCTAAATCACCATTTTCATCTGCCCATTCATTCCAAATACGCACATTGTTTTCTTGTAGATAACCAACATTTGTATCTCCTGAAAGGAACCACAATAATTCATGAATGATACTGGGCCAATGGACCTTTTTTGTTGTGATGGCAGGGAACGATTCATTCAAATCGAACCGCATTTGATGTCCGAAAAGCGAGATTGTTCCAGTGCCGGTTCTATCGCTCTTTTCAGTCCCTTCTTCGAGGATGCGCCTAAGGAATGCGAGGTATTGCTCCATGCCGACTTAATCACGTGAACCGCGATAGTCCATGAAAGATACGGCGAAGGTAGTTCACTAAGGTGCACCAAGAATCCTTAATGTTTCAATTAATTGATCTGTAAAATCACGGTATAATGATTTCATAATTGATCGTTGACCATGTTCATCAAGAGAAGCAATATTACTGATTCCTTCATTATCTAGGCCGGCTCCTTCCTTATCGTTAAGCCATTCAGCAAAAGTGATTGGATTTCCAACCGAAACTTGAATTTTTGCTAATGGATTGACAATCGCTGAACCAGGTTTAAGGAAATCTCTTGCTCCAATAATTGCCATAGGAACAATAGGGACGTGTGGGAATCTGGCTGCTAATCGAGCGACACCAGTTTTCCCTCTTCCAAGGTAAGGTGGTTCTAAATTTCTAGATCTTGTTCCTTCGGGAAAAATTCCCATGACATGTCCATTTTCTAAAACGTCTACAGCTGACGATAGGGCATCACTGGCCCCGGATTTCCTTTCAGTCTCAATTTGCCCAGTCGAAATCATTAATTTTTGTAATTTTTTATCTTCAAAAAATTCTTCTTTCGCTAAGTAGTGGACTGGCCTTCGCATCCCCATAATTTTCACAATAGGGTCGATGTGTGAGGTGTGATTTCCAGTAATGATCACAGGGCCTGATTGAGGGATCCTCTCCAAGCCATTGTAGTGGACATTTGTCACAGTTCGAACTAGAGGAGGAGCGACTCTCATGAGAGCTCTATAGAACCATGGAGTTGTGAACTCATCCTCACTTCCATCTAATTGAGTCATTTGTGCTATGAGAGACAGCGACTCAGCATTCAACTCCGACATTGACCCGCGGAGGACATCTACTGATTATTGCTTTGCGGCATTCCGATGACTTCATCTTTAGTATTCGTTAGCGAAGCATGTGAGTCATAGGAGAGTTGTTGGGCTATTTCTTCTAGCAGTATTAATTGTTCCATTAATTTCTCCTGCAGTAGTTGGAGAATGGGATGACGACAATTGGCTGACAAACATAATCGGTCCTGAAAGACTTGAGCATGGTGACGAGTTCGGTTGTCATGGGTATGAAGGCGTCAAAACCACGGATGAAAATTGGGTTATTGAAGCCTGCAGAGACTATGTTAATGATTTCACTGAAGCTTCGAGATGGGGCGGACAACCAATTTCATTTGGGATTCCTGGTGATACAATTGATCCCTCAACCGCAGAGGAATTAGTTAATTCAGGGTTTGAGATTGTTGGAGACAAATTAACTGAATCTCCAGTTAATCTAGTTTCGATGGTTCGAAATGGAGGCAGCCTAGAAAAAGGAGCTTTTGATAGGGCGAAATTTGAATCCGCAGAAGAAGACACTCTAGTTAGCATCTATTGGAGAGCAAGGGTTGATGATCTAAAACTCAGGGAAGATAAGGACGCAATCGAATTTATTGAAAATCAAAATGTTTGGTTTACTACATGGGGCGAATGGCATAATCATGGAATTTCTGGACAAGAGGCATCTGAATCAGTTACAACCGATGGTAGTCTAATCCAAGTCACTTTGCAATCGAGAGAACAATGGAATGTTCCGGGAACTGTGAAGTTACAGTTTGAAGGCAATATCCAAAGAGTGACTGATTCTTCTGGTGACGATATATTGATGATTGATGAATCAGAAAAAGTACTCAAATCAGGATGGAGAATACTTTCAGATGGAATGCTATTGACTATCCCTCCAGGTTCCACTTTCACAATCGAATTAGATGATGAGTCCAATGTTGTATCTACACCCTTGACTACCTTCAACGACCTTCATCATGCTGTAACTGTAGTTGGACATCATACAACTAATCTATTCCAATGGTCATCTGATTTCCAAGAGTCTGAGTTGAGATTTACTTGGCTTATTGAAAGACCGGCAGAAATAGAGATGGATTGGAGATTGCCGGTTATCGCCATCACTGCATTAATTGCCACACCAATTGCTATTCGTTGGATTGTTGCCCGTGATCAACAATTACAAAGTTCCGACGAACAGTCTGATGAATCATAGGGTAGCCTATCGAAGGACGGACTGAAAGCCCTTTGAAATTCAATATCCGTTTCAATGGGTATTCGGATAGACCCTTTCAACCCATCCGAATTCGATTAATCGATTCTTTTCAATTGGAGAACATCTTTTGAACTTGGTATCTCTCTCAGAGGTATGCACACCAATGTGAACCGAAGGGCAGTCTGTCTGCTCGTCATGATTTTGATTGCAGCCCCATTCCTGATGGGGACTGTTGG